>CAEZYB010000001.1_pt1 | contig 27736 bp, 25 predicted proteins | sample 7265401 | NCBI WGS metagenome assembly CAEZYB01 (sample SAMEA6813923, study PRJEB35770) | uncultured Actinomycetes bacterium | biome: Freshwater; feature: Freshwater reservoir; material: water | place: Czech Republic | collected 2017-04-14 | depth 30m m
GGTGCTCGTCAAGTTGCCGATTTGCCATCGCCTTTGGGTATCACTCTTCGTGAGTCAACTATGGAAAATGGGCTTCACCTGGAACAAAGAACAGTGCCCTTCGGTGTAGTGGGAATGGTTTATGAAGCTCGCCCAAATGTGACGGTTGATGCAGCGGTCATTTTATTAATGTCCGGAAATGCTGCCCTTTTACGCGGTTCATCTAGCGCAGCTTCTAGCAATGAAGTTCTCGTTAAAGTCATGAGGAGGGCGCTGGCAGGAACAAGAATTTCTCCAGATGTTATTCAACTAGTTCCTTCTGAAGACAGAGAGAGTGTTCGCGCTCTTCTTCATGCGCGAGGCAAAGTAGATCTTGTCATTCCTCGGGGCAGCGCCTCACTCATCCGAATGGTCGTTGATGAGTCAACGGTTCCAACAATTGAGACTGGCGCCGGTGTTTGCCATGTTTATGTCGATGAGTTTGCCGATTTCGGAAAAGCTATTCCAATTCTTATAAACTCTAAGACTCATCGACCAAGTGTCTGCAACGCAGCAGAAACTTTATTGGTACACGAGAAAATTGCATCATCCTTCTTGCCTGTGGCGTTACAAGCATTAGCCGATGCGGGAGTTGTTTTGCATTGCGATCGGGCATCTCAAGCGATAGCCGACTCCATCAATATTTCAGCAACACTTGCATCTGAAGAAAATTGGAATACCGAGTATGGGATTTTAGAAATGAACGTAGGAGTTGTCTCTTCCGTTGATGAGGCTGCCGACCACATTGCACAGTACGGAACCAACCACACCGAAGCGATCGTTACTGATTCTCAGGAGGTTGCCAATAGATTCATCGCGCTGTCAGATTGCGCTGCAGTGATGGTCAATGCTTCGACTCGATTTACCGATGGCGAGCAAATGGGATTTGGGGCGGAAATTGGAATCTCGAATCAAAAACTTCATGCTCGTGGGCCGATGGGCCTAGAAGCCATGACCACAACTACCTGGATAGTCACTGGAAACGGTCAAATTCGCAGTTAACCCTGTGAGTAAATAGAATAAGCGCCATGAGCAATCTGTCACGAAGCGATGTCGCACATCTGGCCCATCTTGCTCGAATCGATATGACTGACCCTGAGTTAGACGCCCTTGCCAACGAGCTCGATGTAATTCTCGAAGCAGTCGCACGCGTTCAAGAAGTGGCCACGCCCGATATTGCGCCAACTTCGCATCCATTGCCACTTCGCAATGTGACGCGTCCTGATGTGGTCACGCCAAGTCTTACACCTGCAGCAGCCCTCTCCGGGGCGCCGGCTAGCGAAGATCAACGTTTCCGCGTTCCTCAAATTTTAGGGGAGGAATCATGATTACTCGTGCAGCTCACGAAATGTCTGCAGCGATGGCTTCAGGTGAAATCTCCTCTGTTGAATTAACTCAAGCCCACCTTGATCGCATAACTTCAGTGGATGCTCAAGTTCATGCATTTCTACACGTTGATACCGAAGGCGCATTAGCACAAGCACAATCTGTTGACGATGCGCGTGCGCGTGGTGAAAGCGTTGGCCCACTTGCCGGAGTTCCGCTAGCTCTTAAAGATGTCATGGCTCAGCAAGGAATTCCGACGACCGCCGGTTCAAAGATTCTTGAAGGATGGCGTCCTCCATATGATGCAACCGTCGTATCTAAATTAAAAGCAGCAGGCGTTGTTATTTTAGGTAAGACAAATATGGATGAGTTTGCAATGGGCTCATCAACTGAGAATTCAGCATATGGCCCGACCCATAACCCTTGGGATCTCACTCGCATTCCTGGCGGTTCTGGTGGCGGATCATCCGCATCACTTGCAGCATTTGAAGCACCTCTTGCAATCGGTACTGATACTGGTGGATCTATTCGCCAACCCGCAGCAGTGACTGGAACTGTGGGAGTTAAACCAACGTATGGTGGAGTTTCACGATATGGATTGATTGCTTTTTCATCCAGCCTTGATCAGGCAGGTCCATGCGCTCGAACCGTTTTAGATACTGCACTTTTACATGAAGTCATTGCCGGTCACGACGCTCACGATGCAACAAGTATTGATGCTCCTGTCCCACAAGTAGTTCGTGCAGCGCGCGAAGGTTCTGTTAAGGGAATGAAAATAGGCGTCGTCAAAGAACTCAATGGCGATGGATACCAAGCTGGCGTTCGTTCTCGATTTGAAGAATCACTCGAACTTCTTGCCAAAGCTGGAGCTGAAATTGTTGAAGTCTCATGTCCCAATTTTGAATATGCACTCGCTGCCTATTATCTAATCGCCCCAAGTGAATGCTCATCCAACCTCGCACGTTTTGATGCGATGCGTTACGGCATTCGTGTCGGGGATGAAGATGGTGCTTCCGCGGAGTCAGTCATGAATTTGACTCGCGAAGTTGGATTTGGTCGCGAAGTAAAAAGGCGCATAATTCTCGGCACATATGCACTTTCTTCTGGCTATTTTGATGCCTATTACGGAAGTGCTCAAAAAGTTCGAACGTTAATAATGCAAGATTTCAACAAAGCATTTACGTCTGCCGATGTTTTGGTTTCGCCTACCTGTCCCACAACAGCATTTAAGATTGGCGAAAAGGCCAATGACCCGCTCGCTATGTATCTCAATGACATCGCAACGATTCCAGTCAATATGGCAGGGATTGGTGGCATGAGTCTTCCATGCGGACTAGCGCCTGAGGATGGCCTACCCGTTGGATTCCAGGTCATGGCACCGGCGATGCAGGATCAACGAATGTACTCAGTAGGTGCCGCGCTTGAAGCATCCCTGCTTTCACAATGGGGAGCTCCTTTGCTTTCCCAGATTCCAGCGTTAGTGGGTGCAAAGTGAGTCTTACTTATGAGGATGTAATTGCAAAGTACGAACCAGTATTGGGCCTAGAAGTTCACGTCGAACTCAATACCAATTCAAAGATGTTTTGCGGATGTAGCACCATATTCGGTGGCGAACCGAATACTCAGACATGCCCTGTTTGCTTGGGAATGCCTGGAGCACTTCCAGTTGTCAACGAGAAAGCGATTGAATCATCGATTCTTATCGGCCTTGCTCTTAACTGTTCGATTACACCATTTAGTCGTTTCTCTCGCAAGAACTATTTCTATCCAGATATGCCAAAGAATTTCCAGATTTCACAGTACGACGAACCAATCTGCGTTAATGGTTATCTGGACGTAGAAATTGATACTGACGAAGGTATTAAGAAGTTTCGTGTTGAAATCGAACGCGTGCATATGGAGGAAGATACAGGGAAGTCATTGCACGTTGGTGGAGCCACTGGACGTATCCATGGCGCCGACTACTCGCTCCTTGACTACAACCGCGCAGGTATCCCTTTAGTAGAAATCGTTACGAAAATTGTTCCGGGCACTGGTAAATATGCACCAGAAGTAGCAAAGGCCTATGTTGCAGAATTGCGAGATATCTTGCGATCTTTAGGTGTGAGCGATGTCCGTATGGAACAAGGATCATTGCGATGTGATGCCAACGTTTCCCTCCGACTTATCGGAGCAGAAACTTTAGGTACCCGAAGTGAAACGAAGAATGTTAATTCATTGCGCTCTGTTGAACGCGCAGTTCGTGGCGAAATGATTCGTCATGCAGAGTTGCTCAACAAGGGAGAGCGAGTAGTACAAGAAACTCGTCACTTCCAAGAAGAGAGCGGACTTACACGTTCTGGCCGCTCAAAAGAGCAAGCCGAGGACTATCGATATTTCCCAGAGCCCGATCTAGTTCCTGTCGCACCAGATGCAGCCTGGATTGAGACTCTTAGAGCCACGCTTCCAGAACAACCAACATTGCGCCGCAAACGTTTGCAAAGTGAATGGTCTGTTCCTGATAAAGAAATGGCGGCAATGATTAACGCGGATGCTCTCGATATTGTCGAAGCAACGGTAAATCTTGGGGCCGATCCAACACGTGCACGTGGTTGGTGGCTGGGCGAAATCTCGCGCATCGCAAACGAACAAGGTGTAACGATTTCCGATTTGAAAATATCACCTACAGATGTTGCCCAAATTGTGGCACTCGTCGCTCAGGGCGATTTGACGGATAAGTTGGCGCGCCAAGTTGTTGAAGGCGTGATTGCTGGCGAGGGAACACCTGCATCAGTAATTGAATCTCGTGGATTAAAAGTTGTTTCTGATGAATCGGCTCTTATGGCTGCGATTGAGCGTGCAATAGCAGCGCAGCCAGAAACTGCAGAAAAGATTCGTAACGGTCATATTCCTGCGGCAGGCGCACTTATAGGTGCAGTAATGAAGGAAACGAAGGGCCAAGCTGATGCTGCCCGAGTACGTGAACTACTTCTCACGCACTTAGGGCAACCTTCAGATTAGTGAGCAAGCACGCCTTCTGTTTCAACAACGGCTTCCTTGCCGATATTGATGAAGAAGGCAAGGACTATTGCTCCAACAAATAGCAATCCTGCACTGACAGTAAATGCAGTAGTGAATCCGTGTGTCATAGCAAAGGGTTGAAGTGATTTACCCATTGTCTTATGCGTAGCGATATAGGTTGTTGTTGCTGTAGCTGCGACTGTATTTAGTAAAGCCGTTCCGAGAGATCCACCAATTTGCTGGCTGGTGTTAATCATCGCACTAGCAACTCCAGTGTCGTGGTTACTAACAGCGTGAAGTGATGTCGTGGTGAGTGGGATGAATACCAATGCCATACCGCTAGACATGATGAGCAGCGCAGGAAGCACATGCGTTATGTAAGCAGTTTCTGGAGTGATTCGAGTTAGGAGAAGCAACCCGACGGCTGCAGATAGTAAACCAGGCACCATAAGTGGCTTAGGTCCAACCTTTGGAAGCAATGCTGAAGCTATGCCAGCAAAAACAATAATTCCGGCAGTAAAGGGCAAGAATGCAAATCCAGATTTCAATGGCGAATATCCAAGAATCATTTGCAGGTAGAGACCAAGGAATAAGAACATCGAAAACAGTCCGGCTCCCACAATGAGTGATCCAAGGTATGAACCTCCACGGTTTCGTTCGGTGACAACTCGCAGGGGCATCAAAGGATTCGCTACTCGTTTTTCGATAACTACAAAGGCAACTAGTAGCGCAATTGATGCAGCAAGGAAACCAAGAGTGTGGCCATCGGTCCAGCCATGTGTTGCTGCTTGATTGAAGCCATATGTTAACGAGAAGAGACCTGCGGTGGCTGTTAATACACCAGGAATATCGTAGGTGTTATCACCAGAGGCTTTTGATTCATGGACAAATTTCGTAGCCAAGATGGCTGCAAGGATTGCAATAGGCACGTTGACACCTAAGCACCAGCGCCAGGAGAAGTATTCGGTAAGAGTTCCACCAAGAATTAGTCCAATTGCCGCGCCGCCACCAGAAATTGCACCAATTACGCCAAATGCTTTTGCGCGCTCTTTAGGTATTGTGAAGGTGACGCTAATAATCGCCAGAGCTGCAGGTGCAAGTAGCGCACCAAATACACCCTGCAATGCGCGTGCAGCAAAAAGTAGATGCTGAGTCGATGCGATGCCGCCAAGGGCAGATGCTCCCGCGAAGCCGATAAGCCCAACAAGGAATATTTTCTTGCGCCCCATGTAGTCACCAATACGGCCGCCTAAAAGAAGAAGTGATCCAAAAGCCAAGGTGTAGGCAGTGATGATCCATTGACGGTTTGCAACGCTTATCCCTAAGTCCTTAGTGGCACTTGGAATGGCGATATTTACGATCGATGAATCAAGAACCACCATCAGCTGTGAGATGGCAACAACAAAAAGTGTGCGCCAACGGTTGGGATCTAGTCCTTCTTTATAGGCATTTTCGAACACGCGTCAGACCTCTTTCACTGCAGATTGGGATTGTTTGGCTAAATCTTGAATAGTGGAAGTTTACCCTCAAATGAGACAAGCGCATCCCAGAACCTTTACGATTACCGCCATGAGCACAATGAAACCTCGGTCCGGTCTTGTTACAGATGGAATGGAGCGCGCCCCTGCACGTGGAATGTTACGCGCCGTCGGAATGGGCGATGAAGATTGGGTAAAGCCACAAATTGGAATTGTCTCTTCGTGGAATGAAATAACACCGTGCAATCTTTCATTGGATCGTCTTGCAAAAGCTTCGCGTCAAGGTGTCATTGACGCAGGGGGATTCCCCATGCAATTCGGGACGATTTCTGTCTCTGACGGTATTTCAATGGGACATGAAGGAATGCACTTTTCTTTAGTCTCTCGAGAAGTTATTGCTGATTCAGTTGAAACTGTCATGCAGGCTGAGCGCCTTGATGGCATGGTCACTTTTGCGGGCTGCGATAAATCATTGCCAGGCATGATGATGGCCGCAGCACGAATTGATGTTGCCAGTGTTTTTGTTTATGGCGGTTCTATTTTACCTGGACAGGTTGATGGCAAAGATGTCACCATCATTGATGCATTCGAAGCAGTAGGTGCATGTGCCCGCGGTCTTATATCCCAAGAACAAGTAGACAAGATTGAACGTGCCATTTGTCCAGGCGAGGGTGCATGCGGTGGCATGTACACAGCAAACACAATGGCAACTGTGGGCGAGGCAATCGGACTTTCCCTGCCAGGTTCAGCAGCGCCTCCTGCGGTTGATCGACGTCGTGATGCGTATTCAGTCAAAGCTGGTGCCGCGGTTGTAGAACTTATTCGTCAAGGGATTACTACTCGCGATATTTTAACAAAACCTGCATTTGAAAATGCAATTACTGCAGTAATGGCTTTGGGTGGATCGACGAATGCGGTTTTGCATCTTCTTGCTATTGCACACGAAGCAGATGTTGATCTCAACCTTGAAGATTTTCATCGCATCGGTTCAAAAGTTCCACTACTTGGAGACCTCAAACCATTTGGTCGTTTCGTCATGAGCGACATGGATAAAGTTGGGGGAGTTCCAGTTGTATTGAAGGCCCTTCTTGATGCCGGTCTATTGCATGGTGATGTTTTAACAGTTACTGGTAAAACAATGGCCGAGAACCTGGCAGATATTGCACCGCCAGATCCAGATGGTGAAATTCTTAGAGCAACGAGCAAACCACTTTCCCTCGGTGGCGGAATTACTATTTTGAGCGGTTCACTTTCCCCAGATGGCGCAGTAACAAAAACTGCTGGAGTTGGCGTAGATCTCTTTGAAGGACCTGCTCGAGTTTTCGAACGCGAACAACATGCAATGGACGCACTTGAAGATGGAACGATTCAAGCAGGCGACGTCGTGGTTATTCGCTATGAAGGCCCAAAGGGTGGCCCGGGAATGCGTGAAATGTTGATGATTACTGGCGCAATTAAGGGCGCAGGTCTTGGCAAATCAGTGCTCTTGCTCACAGATGGCCGATTCTCTGGCGGGACAACGGGCTTATGTGTTGGCCATGTTGCCCCTGAAGCATCCGAAGGCGGCCCTATCGCATTTGTAAAAGATGGCGACCGTATTCGCATCAATACCGTTGATCGCACGCTTGATTTATTGGTATCTGAGGCCGAACTTGCAGAACGTCGCGTTGGCTTTGCTCCAATTCCACATAAGTACACCCGAGGAGTACTTGCTAAATATGCAAAATTAGTGGGATCGGCTAGCAAGGGCGCGGTCTGCGACTAGTCCTACCAAGAGTCCAGATTGTGAGATGCCAATCTCAGGGGTTGACGGTTTTGAGCCTGAAGTTGGAGAATAAGAACATGATTTCAGTAGTGGTGATTGAAAAGCGCGCGATCTAGCACCATTTGATCGCGCGCTACCCTCAGTTATTTACTGAGGGTTTTTGCATTGATAGGGCAAATTTTCATCGCAAGATAACGAGAGCGAAGGGAGAAGAGAATATGGGAACAGAAATGACTGGGGCGAGCAGCCTTGTGAAATCTTTGGAAGCCGCAGGAGTTGAAGTCATGTTCGGTATTCCCGGAGGCGCAATCTTGCCCGCATACGATCCCATCTTTGATTCAAGTATTCGCCACATCTTGGTTCGTCACGAACAAGGCGCAGGCCATGCTGCTACTGGTTATGCCCAAGTAACTGGCCGAGTCGGAGTCTGCATTGCAACATCTGGTCCCGGTGCAACAAATCTCGTGACACCACTTGCTGATGCACAAATGGATTCAGTTCCTCTTGTGGCAATTACCGGACAGGTACCTTCTGCGGCAATTGGTACCGATGCATTTCAAGAAGCCGATATCCGCGGCGTGACAATGCCAATTACTAAGCATAATTATTTGATAACGAATCCCGATGACATCCCTCGCGCAATCGCTGAGGCATTTCATATTGCAAGCACCGGTCGCCCTGGTCCTGTCTTGGTAGATATTGCTAAAGACGCGCTTCAGAAGATGACAAATTTTTCATACCCCAAGAGCATCCAGCTTGCTGGGTATAAGCCACAAATAGAACCCAATGCAGAAGCAATACGTGACGCGGTTGCTCTCATTATGTCTGCTAAGAAACCAGTTCTATATGTAGGCGGCGGAATTATCAAGGCGAATGCATCAAAGCAATTGATGCAACTAGCCGAACTCACAGGGGCTCCAGTAGTTACAACATTGATGGCACGTGGAGCATTTCCCGATAGTCACCACTTGCACCTAGGCATGCCAGGCATGCACGGAACAGTTGCAGCAGTTACAGCGTTGCAAAAGAGTGACCTCCTCATCACCTTAGGTGCACGCTTTGATGATCGTGTTACAGGAAAACTTTCATCTTTTGCAGTACACGCAAAAGTCATTCATGCAGATATCGACCCCGCTGAAATTGGCAAGAATCGATTCGCTGATGTTCCAATCATTGGCGATCTCGCGCACACCTTAAATGCACTCATTCCTGCACTTCAATCAGAGTTTAAAAAGAATAAGCCAGACCTTACAGTTTGGTGGCGCCAAATGGCTTCACTTCGCGCAACGTATCCATTGGGATATGACACGCCACCGGATGGAATGATTTCGCCCCAGCATGTTATTGAACGAATCGGTGCAATTGCTGGACCGGAATCCATTTTTGTTGCCGGCGTAGGCCAGCATCAAATGTGGGCATCACAGTTTGTTAAGTATGAAAGGCCCAGATCGTGGCTTAACTCTGGCGGCCTCGGAACAATGGGATACGCAGTTCCCGCCGCAATGGGTGCCAAAGTTGGCGCGCCAGATACAACAGTGTGGGCTATTGATGGAGATGGTTGTTTCCAGATGACTAACCAAGAGTTAGTTACCTGCGCTCTTAATAACATCCCAATTAAAGTTGCCATCATTAACAATGAAAGTTTAGGCATGGTTCGCCAATGGCAAACAATGTTCTATGAAGGTCGCTATTCAAATACATCTTTGGACTCAAAACGAATTCCAGATTTCGTGAAATTGGCTGATGCCATGGGATGTGCTGGTCTTCGATGTGAGCGCCCTGAAGATGTAGATGCTGTCATCAAGGAAGCAATGTCAATCAATGATCAGCCTGTTGTCGTTGATTTCAGAGTTTTCCGCGATGCGATGGTCTGGCCGATGGTCGCCGCCGGAACATCAAATGATGAAATTATGATTGCTCGGGGCCTTGCTCCCGACTGGGATTCACAGGAGTTGTGATGAGTACACATACGATTGCAGTTCTTGTAGAAAATAGCCCTGGTGTCTTGGCGCGTGTTGCCTCACTCTTTTCGCGTCGCGCCTACAACATTGATTCACTGGCGGTTGGACCGACAGAGAATCCTGATATCTCACGCATGACGATCGTTCTGAATTTGGATGGACATGTGCTTGACCAAGTAATGGCTCAGCTCTACAAATTAGTTAACGTGATTGCGATTTCAGAAATGACAGACGAGGCGACTATTAAAAGAGAATTGCTACTCGTTAAAGTAGAAATCGGAACCAAAAAGTCAGAAATCGAATCAGTTGTTGCGAAGTTTGGGGCAACAATCGTTAATGATGATGATGGATTCCTCACGGTACAAGCTCTGGGCGAGCCGGCCCGTATCGAAAAACTTCTTGAGGATTTAACTGCCTTCGGAATAAAAGAATTGGTGCAATCTGGTCTGGTTGCGCTCGAACGTGGAAGTGCTGCTCTCTCAGACCGCACGCTCAGTGCTCAAGGAATCTCTACCCTGCACGAACTCGGTACTCAAGCCGATTACCAAAACTAATCCGACATACAAACAGAGAAAAGGAAATCAGCCGTGGCAACTATGTATCACGATGAAGATGCAGACCTATCTATCATTCAAGGTCGAAAGGTCGCTGTTATTGGCTATGGCTCTCAAGGCCATGCGCATGCACTTAGCTTGCGAGATAGCGGAGTCGATGTTCGTGTTGGGCTAGCAGAGGGATCCAAATCTCGTGCAAAGGCAGAAGCTGAAGGCCTTCGAGTAGTCAGCGTTGCTGAGGCAGTTAAAGAAGCCACAGTCATCATGATTCTTGCTCCAGACCCAGTTCAGCGCCATATTTACACAGAATCAATTTTGCCAAATATCAAAGATGGCGATGCCATTTTCTTCGGACACGGATTTAACATTCGTTACGGATACATCACGCCTCCAGCAAATGTTGATGTGTGCATGGTTGCGCCAAAGGGTCCTGGCCACTTAGTTCGCCGCGAATACTCAGCAGGACGTGGAGTTCCTGTCATCGTTGCTGTTGAGCAAGATTCAACAGGAAGTGCCTGGCCACTCACTCTTTCATATGCAAAAGCTATCGGCGGACTTCGCGCAGGTGGAATTCTCACAACATTTACTGAAGAGACAGAGACAGACCTGTTTGGCGAGCAAGCAGTTCTCTGCGGTGGAGCATCACAATTGGTTATGTACGGCTTTGAAGTTCTAACCGAAGCTGGCTACCAACCTGAAGTTGCTTACTTTGAATGTCTCCACGAACTCAAGTTGATTGTTGACTTGATGTACGAAGGTGGAATCGCAAAGCAGCGTTGGTCTGTCTCTGATACTGCAGAATTCGGTGACTATGTTTCTGGGCCACGAGTAATCGATGCACGCGTTAAAGAGAACATGAAGGCAGTACTTGCCGATGTTCAAAACGGAAACTTTGCAAAGCGCTTCATTGAAGATCAAGATGCAGGCGCCCCGGAATTTAAGGCAGCACGCGAAAAAGGCGCCCAGCACCCAATTGAGGCTGTTGGACGCGAACTTCGCAGAATGATGTCTTGGGTCAAGAACGACAAAGATGATTACAAAGAAGGTAGCGCTGCGCGTGGCTAAACCTGTCGTATTGATTGCTGAAGAACTCAGTCCCGCAACGCTTGATGCGTTGGGGCCGGATTTCGAAGTCCGTCATTGTGATGGAGCGAATCGACCTGAACTTCTTGCTGCTCTTGCAGCAGGTGTTGATGCGGTGTTGATTCGTTCTGCCACGAAAATGGATTTGGAAGCAATCACTGCGGCAAAAGGTTTGAAAGTAATTGCACGTGCGGGTGTTGGCTTGGACAACGTGGAGATTCCTGCGGCAACCGCTGCAGGAGTCATGGTCGTTAACGCACCAACATCAAACATAGTCAGCGCCGCCGAATTAGCTATTGGATTATTGCTCGCCTCTGCTCGATTTATTTCACCTGCACATGCAGCACTTCGAAATAACAAGTGGGCACGCTCTAAATACACGGGTGCTGAGCTTTTTGAAAAGACTTTGGGAATAGTTGGCTTTGGTCGCATCGGACAGCTTGTTGCTGCTCGCATGCAAGCCTTCGGAATGAGCGTTGTTGCCTACGATCCATATTTGCAACCAGCGCGTGCGGCTCAATTGGGCGTTCGATTGGTTTCATTGGATGAGCTGCTTTCAATAAGTGATTTCATCACCATTCACCTACCAAAGACAAAAGAGACTGCAAATCTCATCGGAGTAGAAGCGCTTAAGAAAGTAAAACCATCAGTTCGCGTTATCAATGCTGCCCGTGGTGGCGTTCTTGATGAAGTAGCTTTATATGACGCTCTTGTAGAAGGACGCGTTGCTGGCGCAGGTCTCGATGTCTTTTCGACCGAGCCTTGCACTGATTCACCATTATTTACTTTGGATCAAGTAGTTGCGACTCCACACTTGGGCGCTTCCACTGATGAAGCACAAGAGCGTGCAGGAATTGCAGTCGCGGTTTCCGTTCGTAAAGCTCTTGCTGGCGAACTAGTACCTGATGCAGTAAATGTTAAGGGTGGCTTAATTCACGAAGATGTTCGTCCTGCATTGCCTTTGGTTGAAAAACTTGCGGGGGTTTTAGTTGGTCTGGCTGGTGAAGTCCCGGTCAGCATTGATGTACTAGTTAGCGGTGAAATTGCCGCGCACGATTGTTCAATCCTCGGAACGAGTGTTCTTCGAGGCGCTTTAACGGCGCTTGGAGCAGAGGATGTCACGTATGTAAATGCACCTGGGATTGCTTCTGAGCGCGGCCTCGTTTCTAACGTGACAACGGATGTTGTCTCTCATGGACATCGAAATCTACTAACACTCAATGCAGCACTTGCAAGTGGTGTAAAGATTTCCGTAAGCGGAACCTTGATGGGCATTCGTCAAGTTCAGAAGATTGTTTCTATCGATGATTACGATTTAGATTTAGTACCCACTGAGCATTTACTCTTTATGCGATACACGGATCGCCCGGGAGTTATCGGCACTGTTGGCAACGCCCTCGGTGAATCTTCCATCAATATTGCGGGTATGCAGGTTGCTCGTAGCCACGAAGGAGGAGAGGCCTTGATGGCTCTTACTGTTGATTCACCTGTGCCCGCTGATGTAGTTGCACATTTAGAGAAAATAACCGGAGCCAACTTGGCTCGTTCCGTAACGTTAGGTGCATAAGACATGTCAAAAACATCTTTCAATCTCTCGATAATTGCTGGAGACGGAATCGGTCCAGAAGTAGTTGGTGAAGGCCTCAAGGTTCTTGATGTGGTCGCCGCAAAATATGGCCTGACCTTTGTAAAAACTTCGTATGACCTCGGAGCGAGTTATTACCACCGCACTGGGGAAGTTCTTCCCGATTCGATCATGGCAGAACTTGCCAAGAGTGATGTAATTCTTTTGGGCGCAGTAGGAGACCCATCGGTTCCAAGTGGATTACTTGAGCGCGGACTTCTACTAAAGATTCGATTCGCATTTGATCATTATGTAAATTTGCGACCAACTCGCCTCTACCCAGGTGTTACTTCACCATTGGCCGGAGTCGAAAACATTGATTTCATCGTTGTGCGTGAAGGAACTGAAGGCCCATACGTTGGCGCAGGCGGGGTTCTAGCGCTAGGTACTGATGCAGAAATTGCGACCGAAGAAAGTCTAAACACCCGACGTGGCGCGGAGCGAGTTATTCGTGATGCTTTCGCTCGAGCAATGGCACGCCCTCGCAAGAAATTAACTTTGGTTCATAAGAACAATGTCCTTACTCGTTCCGGAAGTCTTTGGACTCGGACTTTTAATGAAGTAGCAAAAGAGTTTCCCGAGATTGAAACTGATTACTTGCACGTGGACGCTGCTGCGATGTTCTTTATAACTCAGCCAGGTCGATTTGATGTCGTAGTCACCGATAACTTATTCGGTGACATTCTTACCGATATTGCAGCTGCCATTTCTGGTGGTATTGGCCTTGCGGCTTCTGGAAATATTAACCCAACCCGCGCCTTCCCATCCATGTTTGAACCAATTCATGGTTCCGCTCCCGATATCGCAGGCAAGAACATTGCTGACCCAACTGCAACCATCATGTCTGTTTCGATGATGCTCGATCATTTAGGTTTCACAGATGCAGCTAAAGACATTGAACGCGCAGTTGAGGCAGATCTCTTGGCTCGTGGTGATGCAAAGCGCAGCACCACTGAAATCGGCGATGCGCTTGTTCGCGCGTTGAAGGGATAGCGATGTCAATAACTATCAATCCTTCCTCTCATGCTGTTTCGGATTCTGATCGAGCCGAAAAAGTCGCTGCTCCTGGTTTTGGTAAGTACTACACAGACCACATGGTTGTTTGTGAATGGACAGAGGCAGATGGTTGGGGAGTTCCCGAACTCAAGGCGTATGCGCCTATTTCGTTGGATCCAGCAGCAATGGTTTTTCATTACGGTCAAGAGATTTTCGAAGGCATGAAGGCGTATCGCCAACCCGATGGTTCGATTTCCTTATTTCGTCCCGAAGCTAATGCTGCACGTTTTAAACGAAGCGCGGCGCGTATCGCACTTCCTGAAATGCCTGAAGAACTTTTCTTAGAGACTGTTGATGCCCTTGTAAAGCAAGATGCGGGTTGGGTTCCAGATAAGGTCGGTGAATCTCTTTATATACGACCATTCATGTTTGCAACTGAAGTTGGATTAGGAGTTCGTCCATCGAATAGAGCTTTGTATATGTTGATTGCAACTCCAGCTGGTGCGTATTTCAATCCAGCAAATGCAGTGACTGTTTGGATTTCAACAGAGTACGTCCGTGCCGCCCTTGGCGGAACTGGTGAAGCAAAATGCGGCGGAAATTATGCGGCATCTCTTGTTGCCCAACGCGCGGCGGCTAAAGAAGGATGCGACCAAGTTGTTTGGATTGATGCTGTGGAGCGCAAATGGGTTGAAGAGATGGGCGGAATGAATCTTTATTTCGTCAAAGGTTCTGGTGCAGATGCGACAATATTTACTCCGAAACTTACCGGGACTCTTTTGCCGGGGATCACACGTGATTCAATCTTGAGCGTTGCTGCCGATCTTGGATACAAGGTTGAAGAAGGCATGATCAGCGTTGATGATTGGCGCGATGGTGTTGCCAGTGGAGAGATCACTGAAATTTTTGCATGTGGTACCGCAGCAGTTGTATCTCCAGTTGGTTGCGCCAAGAGCGTCATGGGCACATGGGTAACAGGGGACGGAAAGCCCGGAGTTATCACCATGCAAATTCGAAACGCACTACTTGGGATTCAACATGGGACCGTTGCCGACTCACATCATTGGATGAAGAAAGTTCTCTGATGCCAATCTCCGATGCTTTCCATATCTACGACACGACTCTGCGAGATGGGGCCCAGCAGGAGGGCTTAAATCTCTCTGTGCACGATAAGTTGACCATTGCGCGCCACTTGGATGATTTGGGTGTTGGTTTTATTGAAGGTGGATGGCCAGGAGCAAATCCAAAAGATACAGAATTTTTTGCGCGAGCGAAAAAAGAATTGGTATTAAAAAACGCCACATTTGTGGCTTTCGGAGCCACTCGTCGTCCCAATGTTAAGCCTGAAGATGATGCGCTCCTTGTCGCCTTGCGCGACTCGGGTGCGCCAGCAGTTACTCTCGTTGCCAAAGCGTACGACCGCCACGTTGATTTAGCTTTGCGTACTACTCTCGATGAGAACTTAGCGATGATTGTTGATTCTATTAAGCATTTGCGCGAGAACGGTCAAAGAGTCTTCCTTGACGCCGAACATTTCTTTGATGGGTATCGCTCCAATCGTGCTTACGCACTTGAAGTGGTGCGAGTTGCTGCAGAAGCTGGTGCAGATGTAATTGCCCTTTGTGATACCAACGGCGGAATGTTGCCAGATGAACTCTCACAAATTGTGCACGATGTTTTGCAGGCAAGCTCGGCTCGACTTGGAATTCATTGTCATAATGACACCGGATGTGCGGTTGCTAACTCCATGGCAGCAGTTGCTGCTGGTGCAACACATGTTCAAGGAACGCTAAATGGTTATGGAGAGCGAACAGGAAATGCTGACCTCGTAACTATTATCGCAAATTTACAATTAAAAAAAGGTCAACAAGTCTTGCCTGAAGGCCATCTTCCTGAAGCATTCCGCATTGCACATGCTGTTGCCGAGGTAACGAATATTGCCCCAAGTGGTCGCCAACCTTACGTTGGAGTTTCTGCTTTTGCTCATAAAGCAGGATTGCATGCAAGTGCAATCAAAGTTGATCCTTCTCTCTATCAGCACGAGGATCCAGCAACTGTTGGTAATGACATGCGTATGTTGGTCTCTGACATGGCAGGGCGTGCCTCCATCGAATTAAAGTCCCAAGAACTTGGCGTGGATTTGCGCGGAGACCGCGAACTCATTGGACGTGTTGTAGAGCGCGTTAAGGAAATGGAACTACGCGGCTTCACCTTTGATGCAGCAGATGCATCTTTTGAGTTACTTCTTCGCCAAGAGGCAACAGGCAAACGTCCTAGCTTCTTCACTATTAACCATTGGATTACGACAGTTGAGAAATCAGCAGATCGAACAATTACGACTACTGCGGAGGTCACAATTACTTCCCAAGGAAAAGTAATTACATGTAACGGACAAGGAAATGGCCCTGTTAACGCATTTGATAATGCACTGCGTTCTGGACTTTTGCAGTTCTATCCAGAGCTTGCAAGCCTTGAGCTCACCGACTACAAAGTTCGCATCCTTGAAGGGCGCCTGGGTACTGGCGCTGTAACTCGTGTTTTAGTCGAAACAAGTGACAGTAAAGGCGAGTGGAACACGGTTGGCGTTCATGAAAACGTCATCGCCGCCTCAGCCATGGCGCTCGAGGATGCAGTTACCTACGGCCTACTCCGACAAGGCAGGGTGCCCGAGTAACCTTAAGACATGTCCTCGGTCAGCAATCTTGATGTTGTCACTGCATTCCAGCGACATCTTGAAGCCGAACGAAATTTGGCCGCGCATAGCGTTCGCGCCTATATGGGTGATCTTGAATCCCTCATCTCGCATTTAGATTTACTCGGAGTTGAATCAATATCTCAATTGGAACTTTCGCATTTACGATCGTGGCTTGCCACTATGCAAGTTAAAGGCGGAGCGCGTACATCGCTTTCTCGTCGAGCGGTTTCTATTCGTCTATTTACTAAATGGGCGCACAAGAATGGATTTACACCTACCGATGTTGGAGTCTCTCTAGCGACGCCGAAATCTCACCGGACCTTGCCCGAAGTTCTTGATATTGCCAATGCAACGCTAGCCATGGATGCCCTTGCTACTCGGGTAGGGGAGGAAGAAACTCCCGAGGCGTTGCGTGATTGCGCCATGGTTGAAATCTTGTATGCCTCAGGAGCTCGTGTTTCTGAGCTATGTGGTTTGGATTTATCTGATATTGATTATGAGCGACAGACAATCCGTGTCCTGGGAAAAGGAAATAAGGAACGCACAATTCCAATCGGCAATCCTGCAATGCGAGCCCTCAAAGCGTGGTTAAAGGAAGGTCGCGAGCCTTTGGCAAAAAGTGAATCCGGCAATGCGATTTTTCTTGGGGTTCGAGGAAAGCGCATAGATCAGCGAACCGTTAGAACCGTTGTATATAACGCACTGGCAGCGCTGGAGGGTTTTGAGCGAATGGGTCCACACGCCCTTCGCCACTCGGCCGCGACTCACTTACTAGAGGGTGGCGCCGATTTACGCACCGTTCAAGAGATATTGGGCCATGCATCTCTTGCAACCACCCAGATTTACACCCATGTTTCAACTGCCCGTTTGCAATCAGCCTTTAAGCAAGCCCATCCTCGAGCCTAATCAGTGGATTTTCCACGCTCAAACCTCAGGTAGTATTGCCCTTGCACAGACCGTTGGTCTGTGACATCTCAGCACTCGCGGTCTTTGCTAGCAAAGTTCGTTAAACCACCTCGGTCTAAGTCCTAAACAACTTGGTCGGTGTCAATGAGTGCGACGGGCACAACAAAGAGTTGCGCCATTAACCGAGAGCGAACACGTTAAAAGTTCGCAAGAAGGAGTGTGCCGCCATGGCGGTTGTAACAATGCGAGAACTTCTCGACAGCGGAGTCCACTTCGGACACCAGACACGTCGATGGAATCCAAAGATGAAGCGCTTTATTTTTGCCGAGCGCAATGGCATCTACATTATCGATATCCAACAGTCACTAGGTCTTATTGATAGCGCCTATGAATTTGTTAAGGATGTTGTTGCAAAGGGTGGACATGTACTTTATGTCGGAACCAAGAAGCAGGCTCAAGAGCCAATCATTCAGCAATCAGCACGTGTTGGCATGCCATATGTCACCGAGCGCTGGTTGGGCGGAATGCTTACAAACTTTCCAACTGTCTACAAGCGTATTCAGCGCCTCAAGGAACTTGAAGCACTGGAAAATGCCAACGATCAGTTGTTGACCAAGAAGGAATTGCTTGTTCTTCGTCGCGAACGCGAGAAGCTCAACAAGAACCTCAACGGAATTCGTAACATGACTAAATTGCCTAGTGCAATCTGGGTAGTGGATACAAAGAAAGAGCACCTCGCAGTTGCAGAAGCCAAGAAGCTTGGTATTCCTGTTATCGCAATTTTGGATACAAATTGCGATCCAGACGAAGTTGATTTCAAGATTCCTGGCAACGACGATGCAATCCGTTCGATCGGACTGCTTACTCGCGTAATTACTGATGCAATTGCAGCGGGCCTTCAAGCTCGAGTTGCAAATGTTAAAGAAGAAGTAAAGCCAGATGCAGTTGCGGCAGTTGCAGCAGGGGAGCCATTGGCTGACTGGGAGAAAGAAATCCTAGATGGCGCAGCGGCACCAGTTGTAGAAGCACCAGTGGAATCCCCAACTGGAACAGTGGAGGGCTAAGTTGAAATACTCAGCAGAAGATGTAAAGAAACTTCGTGAAGCAACCGCAGCAGGAATGCTCGATTGCAAGAAAGCACTTGATGAGGCAGAAGGTGATTTCGACAAGGCTGTTGACATCATTCGCGTTAAAGGTTTGAAGGGCGTCACCAAGCGTGAAGGCCGTACAACTTCTAACGGACTTGTCATTGCAAAGGTTCAAGATAATTTAGGTGTCATGCTTGAGCTCAACTGTGAGACTGACTTCGTTGCAAAGGGTGATCGTTTTCAGGCCCTTGCCGATGAACTTCTTGCACAACTTGAAGCAGTAAAGACATCAGATGTTGATGCTTTTCTTGCTTCAGAGATTAAGCCCGGACGCAAAGTTCAAGACGCAGTCGATGAAGGAAATGCAACACTTGGCGAAAAGATTGAAGTTCGCCGCGTTGCAGTTCTCGATGGCTCACCAGTGGGCATCTACCTTCACCGCACTAGTCCAGATCTTCCACCACAGGTCGGTGTTCTCGTTCAGTTAACAAAGGATGCATTGGGCGTCGGCAAGGATGTTGCACAGCACATCGCAGCTTTCGGTCCAACCTATGTCAATCGCGAAGATGTCCCTGCGGAATTGATTGAGAATGAGCGCCGTCTTGCAGAAGAGACTGCTCGTAACGAGGGCAAGCCCGAGGCTTCCCTTTCCAAGATCGTTGAAGGCCGTGTTACTGGATTCGTTAAGGAAGTCAGCTTGATAGAGCAGGCTTTCGCCAAGGATGCCAAGAAGACGGTAAAGCAGATTCTCGATGAGGCAGGAACTGTCGTAAAGGCTTTCCATCGCTTCCGCGTGGGTCAATAATCTTCTACGAAGAGACAATTAGACTCTAGATAAATAGCGAAAGGAGCACTCATGCCCGGTAGTAGAGGTAAATACGGGCGAGTGCTCCTTAAGCTTTCTGGTGAAGTTTTTGGTGGAGCTAAAGGCATCGGTGTTGATCCTGATGTTGTGCAAGATGTAGCAAAACAAATTGCCGAAGTTGTCCGAAGCGGTGTGCAAATTGCAGTTGTTGTTGGAGGCGGAAACTATTTCCGTGGTGCAGAACTTCAGCAATTGGGCATGGATCGTGCACGCGCTGACTACATGGGCATGCTCGGCACGGTAATGAATTGTCTTGCACTTCAAGATTTTCTTGAAAAACTCGGCGTTGATACCCGAGTTCAGACTGCAATCTCAATGGGTCAAGTTGCTGAACCTTATATTCCTCGCCGCGCTATCCGCCATTTAGAAAAAGGTCGCGTAGTGATTTTTGGAGCCGGAGCAGGAATGCCGTTCTTCACGACAGATACAGTTGCCGCACAACGAGCGCTAGAAATTGGATCGGAAGCGTTACTTCTGGCAAAGAGCGGGGTAGATGGCGTTTACTCAGCTGACCCCAAGAAGGATCCTTCGGCAATTAAATTCGACACGATTTCCTACGATGAAGTTATTACTAAATCACTTGCGGTTGCCGATGCAGCAGCATTTAGTCTATGCCGAGAGAACAATTTGCCGATTGTCGTTTTTGATCTCATGACAAACGGAAATATTGGCCGCGCTGTTCGCGGTGAAACTATCGGAACTCTGGTCGCGTAGTACCAATCACTAGATATCTACAGAAATAGGGAGCACGAATGAGCGATGTAGCTGGCACACTTGCTGATGCTGATACAAAGATGAATAAGGCAGTGGAAGTAGCAAAGGAAGATTTTGCGACAATCCGCACCGGTCGCGCTCACCCATCACTTTTCAACAAGATTATGGTTGATTACTACGGCACCTACACCCCGCTCTCACAGTTGGCTTCTTTTCAAGTTCCAGAAGCGCGCATGGCGATTGTTTCCCCTTTTGATAAAGGAGCTATGGCTTCGATAGAAAAAGCGATTCGCGAATCAGATCTAGGTGTAAACCCAGGCAATGATGGCGTGGTTATCCGCGTTAATTTCCCGCAACTTACCGAGGAGCGCCGCAAGGAGTACATCAAAGTTGTTCGCACTAAGGCGGAAGAAGCGAAGGTTTCACTTCGCAATATTCGCCGTCATGCAAAGGAAACCATTGAAAAACTGGAAAAAGATGGCGACATCGGTAAAGATGATTTAACTCGTGGGGAAAAAGATTTAGAGAAAATGACTTCAGATCACGTATCTAAAGTTGATGATTTACTTAAGCATAAGGAGATCGAACTTCTCGAAGTTTGAGAATTCACTCCCGCTATGGACGACCTACATGCAATAAACGAGGCACTCAACCGTAAGGCTGGGCGCAAACTCATCCCTTCAATCGGCGTGAGTCTCTCTCTTGTAACAATTGTTTGGGCATCTTTGGCTTTTCGCCGTGAGGTATTCGTAGTACTCGTTGTAGTTGCTGTCATTTTAGGTATTCGAGAGATTGTTCGTGCATTTAGCTTGGTAAAAACTTTCATCTCGGAGCCAGCACTTGTCATAGCATCGTTAATCTTGGTTGTTGCAACCTGGCGTGGGGGAGTTGCTGGCTTAGCGGTTGCCACTGCAATGTCTCTTCCAATTTTGCTTGTTGATCTATTGCGTAAAGGCCCCAATGGCTTTGTAAAGAGTGCAACCGCAACATCGTTGGTACTTATCTATCTTCCATTTCTGGCCGGATTCCTTTTGCTACTGGCACGCCCAGATGACGGGCTTAGTCGAGTAATGACATTTGTAATTTTGGTTAGTTGCAATGATACCTTCGGTTATTTGGTGGGTGTTTTATTTGGTAAGCATCCACTAGCTCCAACAATCAGTCCTAAGAAATCTTGGGAAGGCTTTGCTGGATCCATACTTTTCACCATAGCCGGTGGAGCATTGAGTTTTCATTACCTCTTACACCTTCATTGGTGGATAGGGGCAGTACTTGGATTGATGGTTGTCTTTACAGCTACAAGTGGCGACCTTATTGAAAGTGCCATGAAGCGCGATCTCTCATTGAAAGATATGGGTTCGATTTTGCCCGGCCACGGTGGAATTCTAGATCGTTTAGATTCTGTGCTTCTTACTGCGCCAGCTCTTTGGCTGGCCCTTGAAATAGTAAGGCGCTATCTATGAGTCGTCCAGAGCAGCCAGCCGAATTGAAATTGGTTTTCGATGAGCCAGTTCAAAAGAAGAAAGTGCCCAAGCACCTTGCTGATTTTTCACCTTCTGAGCGGAAAGATTTTGCAAAGGAGTTAGGATTCCCAGGTTTTCGTGCAACGCAAGTAGGTGCTCATTATTTTGGTCACCTCGATACAGACCCAGAGAGCTGGAGCGATATTCCAGCTGATATGCGTACAAGATTTGCTGAGCTCTTTATTCCAAAGTTGATTGAGCTTGTGAGATCTATTACCTGCGATAATGGCATGACTCGTAAAGATTTATGGCGATTGCATGATGGTGTTTTGGTCGAGAGTGTTTTGATGCGCTACACAGATCGAACAACTGTATGTGTTTCCTCGCAAGCAGGATGCGGAATGAACTGTCCATTTTGCGCTACCGGTCAGGCAGGACTTACGAGGAACCTTTCTGCTGCTGAGATTACCGAACAAATTGTTGCCTCAGCTCGTGCCTGCGCATCCGGAGAACTACCTGGTGGACCAACTCGTTTATCTAATGTTGTATTTATGGGCATGGGCGAACCTATGGCCAATTACAAAGCGGTGATGAGAAGTATCCGTAACATCACAGATCCTCATCCGGATGGGTTGGGAATTAGCGCCCGTTCGGTAACTCTTTCAACCGTTGGATTGGTTAACGGTATTGAAAAGCTAACTCAAGAGGGAATTCCGGTCACCTTGGCTGTTTCATTGCACACGCCTGATGATGAGCTTCGTGATTCTTTGGTTCCTATTAACTCGCGCTGGAAAGTTAAGGAAGTAATTGCCGCAGCGGATGCTTATGCAGAAAAAACCGGACGTAGGTATTCGATTGAGTACGCGCTCATTCGAGATATCAATGATCACACCTGGAGAGCGGACCTTCTTGGTCGCTTGCTCAAGAATCGTAATGCGCATGTAAACCTCATTCCTCTTAATCCAACGCCAGGGTCTAAATGGACAGCTTCTCGTCACGAGGACGAAGTTGAATTCGTGCGAATTCTAGAAAGTTATGGCGTTGCCACGACGGTTCGTGATACACGCGGGCGAGAAATCGATGGTGCATGCGGTCAATTAGCGGCCTCAGAGATTGCTAAATCCTAAAACCACTCATGCAATACCGAAAAAGGAGAGACACATGATTCTAGAAATCGCGAATATGGAGATACTTTCTCACAAGCATGAGGAGTTTGAGGGCGCAATTAAGAACGCTGTCGAGACTGTCTTATCTACTGCTAAAGGTTTTAATAGTTTTCAGCTTCAGCACTGTATAGAAGACCCCAACAAATACACGCTACTTATTCATTGGGACACCTTGGAAGACCACACCGTAACTTTTCGCGAGTCAGAGCTCTTTCCTTTATGGCGCAGCCATATTGAAGCGTTTTTTGCTAGCAAGCCTGAGGTAAATCATTGGAGTTCGGTTTTCGTTATTAAGGCGTAAAACTGCGCTAGCGCATCACCCAACCACCATCGACATTTAATATTTGTCCGGTGACAAAAGATGCTTCTTCGCTAGCAAGGAACATGAATGCACCTGCCAAGTCCTCCGAGGTGCCGCGCCTCTTGAGTGCTTGAACTCTGTAGACAAACTCGGCAACTTCTTCTTGATTTGGATCTACTTCAAGTTCCATTTCAGTTCGGATTGCACCTGGCATCACTGAGTTAACGCGAATACCGTCTCCACCAAGTTCTCTTGCTAAGGCGCGAGTGATTCCTATGATGGCAGCCTTTGACGCTGAATAGTGCAAAGCTCCGGCTTGACCAGTATCAACCATCACAGATGTAACCGTAATGATCGACCCCTTAGTCTTCTTCAGATCTTCATATGCCGCTTTGGCTAGTAACCACGTTCCTCGGCCATTAACATTTTGGACGCGATCCCAATCATCGGTGGTAATTTCGTTCCATTTATTTCTTCCCGTAGCGGCACCGTTTGCTACAACAATTGAGATATCTCCCAGTTGATTATGTGTTTCTCTGACTAGATTTTCTGGAGTCTCAGGCAGAGATAGGTCTCCGGCTAAGCAAATGGCACGAGAACCTTTATCGGTGAGTTCGGTAACTAAATCTTTTGCCAGTTTGGCCATGTGTGGTGTATCTAAATAGCAAATTGAAACCGATGCGCCTTCGCTTGCATAAAGTCGAGCTACTGCAGCGCCGATTCCTCGAGAACCGCCGGTGATGAGCGCAGTTTTACCTTCTAGGCGACCAGATTTCATTCACTTACTCCTTTACTTGATAGCGAATCTTGCACGAGTTTTCTCACTTGACCTATGTCATAGGTAATCGAAGGAGAAGTTGTTTTAAAGCGGGTCATATCCTTTAGGCCACTTCCCGTAAGAACGACTACTGGTTCATCATGAGATGTTACTTTCCCAGATTCAATATCTTGCTGGAGCCCCGCCAGTGCAAGCGCCGAAGCCGGTTCTACGAAAATACCTTCCTCGCGGGCGAGAAGATCTTGTATATCCCATGCCGCTTGGTCTGTTACACGAACGCCCCAGCCATCTGATGCGGTAATTTTCTCAATCGCAAGTAGTCCATCAGGAGGGTTTGCAAGTTGTAGGCCGGAGATCTTCGTGGTGCATGCGGCAATCACTGGAGATTCAATAAGACCCATTACTGTTTGAGATATCGGCGAACATTCATCTGGCTGTACACAAATAACTTTCGCATCAGAACTACCTCGAGCAAGACCAATTGCGGTCGCTACGAGAAGTCCGCCACCGCCTGTTGGTAGATAAACATGGCTTACCGTCTTATAGGTAGCAATTTCTTCGCCGATCGCTTCGGCACCTTTCATGCCTTCGGGATTAAAGGCATACGCGGTAATGGTCAAAAGTAAATTTTCGTCTTCTGCGATTTTCTTAAGAGCAAGCATTTCGTCAGAGCCCAGATCTTTCATAGCAATCATGAGCGCACCATATGGTCGAATGGAGGCGACCTTTTCCGCTGGAGCATCAGCGAGAATGCAAAGAATCCCGGGGAGGCCTGCACGTGCACCATATGCACTCATAGCGGCTCCGCCATTTCCGGAGGAAGTGCCTAGCCATCCACGGCGACCTTGTGAAAGTGCTTCGATCATTGTGGTTCGCGCAATGCGATCTTTGTATGAGCCAGTCGGGTTGAGATACTCAGCTTTGGCCCAAATTTTATTCATACCCCATTTGCGAGCCAATGTCGGCAACAAAACCAAAGGCGTATTGCCTTCACCCATAGAAAGGCTTGCCGGAGTCATCACAGTTGAGATGCAATTATTGAGAGAGTGTCTCCGACTAAAACACGCGTTGCGCGACGCATGAGCATCACGATTCCAGAGCTAGGTGCGTAAACGCTTTCGCACAGAAGCCCTTCCGCATCGATGACTTCACCGAGGAGATCGCCGGTGGAAACATGCGAACCAACCTCTGCGAATGTGCAAAAGAATCCGGATGTCGTGGAAATGATTCCTTCATCCGTATTTCCATCACCGGATACCCAGACTGAATCTGTCGATGAAGAGGGGCAGACGTCAATCATTGATAGTGAATGCAAAATTCTAAGAACGCCAGCAACATAGGTTTGTAAGTCTGCGATTCGAACTTGTCCGCCACCTCTGCCTTCAACATATATCGAAGGAATTCCTAATGATTCAGCGGTGGAAATAGATCGGCCAGGGGAGGGTGGGCCACTGTGCTTCCAGGTATAGGGAGCATCAAATATCTTCGCAAAATTACCCGACTTCAATGAGAGTTCAGGTGAGGAATCCAAATATCCGCACATGAGTGCCATATCAAAATTCCTGCCCGCTGAGTGCAAGTCAATGAGAAGGTCAGAGCCTTTGATGAGGTGCTCAGTTAAGAAAGCGGCAATTTGTTCTGTCGGGCTTCCGAGCATGTCTCCGGGGAAAACTCTTGCGAGATTTAAACCATCTGTTGGACTCTCGCGTGTCGAAGCGTTCCAGGCAACTGGATGAGCTGGGGCGGCAAACTTTACAGTGCCTCGCCGAAGAGATTTTTGAAGAATATTTCTAATTTGCCGATTCGCCAATACGCCTTCAAATTCATCTCCATGAACCCCGCCCAAAATAGCAACAGTGGGTCCCGCAATTTCCCCATGAATAGTTTGGATTACAGGAAGCAGTGAAGTCATGGATGGAAGCCTAATTCGAATAATTCCCTGTTGGCAAGCAATTTAAGATTCAGAAATGAATAATTGTCCAGCCAGCGGAAATTCACGAGATTGGGCTTCGGTAAAATCTTCTTGTGCGGTTGTGATGAGCAGTTGGGAGCGCGTTAAGCCACCAAGAGCAACGCTTGTGACTTGCTCGGTCGGAACCGCAAGTTCATAAAGGAAGTTTCCGTGCATGTCATAAGACCTCACGACAGATTTTCCGTAGATTGCAACCCATAGCTTTCCGCTGGGGTCATAAGAAACTCCATCCGGAAGTCCATCATCCTTTGGTAATTGGATAAACACTTCTGATTGCGTAATTGATCCAGTTAATATATTGACGTGATGTCGCCACACAGTTCTTTCATAAGAATCGGCATGATAGAGATAATTTTTCTGATAATCCCATGCCATTCCGTTTGTTAGAGAGAACCGTGGGAGTGCTTGTTGAATTTCGCCGTCTTGAGTGATTCGTAGCAGAGTTCCCGTTCCCGGTGCACGATCAGGGGAAACTGAGCCAATCCAGATGTTGCCGGCAATATCGGCAATACCGTCATTGACAAGCCAATTATTTGGAAGTGGAATGTCGATTGATGGCCCGATTTCGATTAAGTCAGAGCCGTCAAACTGGAAGCGTCGTAAGGTTTTTTCAATTGCCATCACTAGTTGAGAATTGCCAACGGGTTGAACCAAAGAAGTTCGTACATTGAATTCTTTCGATCCGATAGCTGTCTTTTCTAAGTCCTCTACGGAACTTCCTTGCCTCCAATAAACGATGCCCGCTGCGGCGTCGACCCACCACCAGTACCCCTCAGACCATCGAGGGCTTTCACCTAGTTGGCATCTGGGAGCTCCGAATAAAGAAACGGTATTAAATTCCCTATTCATTATTTACCCAGACATTGTTCAATTATTTGTACCAAGGAATCTTTTTAACTGAAAAACCACCATCAATTGTTAAAATTTCTCCTGTGATAAAACTTGCTTCATTTGAAAGAAGGAATTGAACCCCGGCTGCGATTTCATCTGGCTCACTGAATCTTCCCATTGCATGCATATCGACGATAGATGGATCAAGGTAGCCGGCATTTTGTGCATTAATGACCATCGCAGTATTGACATAACCAGGAGCAATGGCGTTTACGCGAATACCAAATTCAGCCCATTCAACCGCAAGTGTGCGAGTTAGGGCGTCTATACCTGCTTTTGCAACTGCGTATGGAAGACGTCGTGGCCAACCAAAAATATGAGCGACGGAAGAAAAGTTAACGATGGCACCACCGGTTTTCTTTTCAACCAGATGCCTCGCAAATGCTTGATTCATGTAGAAATGGCCATCTAAATGACAATCTCTCACTTCTTTCCATTGTTCAGGGGTCATTTCTAAACTTGAATGGTTGGTGCTGTTTCCTGCAGTTACTACTAAGCCAGTTAACGATTTAGCCCATTTAGCGCTGGACTCTATAACTGCGTGAGCACCTTCTGCTGAAGTAATATCAGACTTCAAAACTAGAAGTCGGTCAGCACCAAATTCTTCTTTTACTTCTTCTAGAGGACCTGCATGAATATCGGCTGCAATGATCTGAACGTGTGGCCATTGGGTGAGTAATCGGCGGACAGTTGCCAAGCCGATGCCGCTTGCGCCTCCGGCAACAATGACCGCACTATGTCCGCTGTTGTTATTGGTCATTAGTCAACCCATAGAGTTGCTTCAAATTCAACGCAAAGTTCAGGCAACATGAGATGAACACCCCCAACAAAGGAAGAGGCTGGCATCACTGAAGCAAAATACTCTCCGTGAGCTTTCGCTACAGCAGGCCATTCTTCAATATTGGTCAGAAATACCCTGGTTCGAATGGTGTTATCAAGAGTGGCGCCAAGTTCCTCGACCGCTTTCTTTACTTCAGCAAGAATATATTGCATTTGTCCATATGGATCATTGGGGCAGACAACGCCACCTTCTCGTGTGGTCGCCGTGGTCCCACTTACTTCGATGAGGTTTCCCATTCTTACAGCGCGGGA
>CAEZYB010000002.1_pt1 | contig 25873 bp, 23 predicted proteins | sample 7265401 | NCBI WGS metagenome assembly CAEZYB01 (sample SAMEA6813923, study PRJEB35770) | uncultured Actinomycetes bacterium | biome: Freshwater; feature: Freshwater reservoir; material: water | place: Czech Republic | collected 2017-04-14 | depth 30m m
CACCTCGGCGAATTTCTTTTCACACTCCCTAAGGCAAGTGGAGACCACGGCAAAGTATTTGCCTACCAATCACCTAATACAGATGTCCTTGGAATGATTTTAGAGAAAGTTACTCAGACGCGCTTTCCAACTTTGTTATCAGAGTTACTGTGGAAACCACTGGGCGCACGTTCGGCAACAGTCACTGTTGATGGAATTGGGCAATCCCGCACAGCTGGTGGAATTGCATGTGCTGCCCATGATCTTGCGCTACTGGGTGAACTCTTTAGGAATCTAGGTTTTGCTAATGGCCAACAGATAGTTCCTGAGAAATGGATTCAAGACACTAAAGAAAATGGTAATCCGCAAGCCTGGAACGTTGGTGATTTCGAGACGCTCTTTGATCATGGTCGGTATCGGAACAAATGGTATGCCGATGGAGATGGCGCCTACTGTGGAATTGGGATTCATGGACAGTGGATGTATGTCGATCCTGCGAGTGAAAGCGTTATTGTGAAAATGTCATGCCAGCCAGTTGCCTCTGATGATGAATTGGATACTCGAATCTTGGTATTTATGCGGGATATCGCTGCATCACTTCGGTAATTAATAAGAGGGCATAACAGGGTTTGCTCAGAGTCCTAACTAAGGGCTACCCTAATGAGATGAAACTACGCAGCCTCCTCCTTCGCTGCCGTGGCGGGGTCCTATAACCGGTCCCCTCGTCGCGGGGTTTTGACATACCGGTAAAACCCAAACCCCCGCGAATTTAAAGGAGTAAGAAATGAATTTCCCAAAGCAATCACCTAGTCAGATGCCTTATGGCCGCTATTCCTCATTCATTCCTGTAGATCTTCCTGATCGTACGTGGCCAAGTAAACAGATGAGCCAAGCGCCAAAATGGTGCTCTGTTGATTTACGCGATGGCAACCAAGCTCTCATTGACCCTATGGATACGCCACGCAAATTAGCGATGTTTAAGTTACTTGTCTCCATGGGTTATAAAGAAATTGAAGTAGGTTTCCCAAGTGCAAGCCAGACAGATTTCGATTTTGTCCGAAAGATTATTGAAGAAGATTTAATTCCTGATGATGTGATCATCCAAGTCCTTACTCAAGCACGCGAACCTTTAATCCGTCGCACTTATGAATCTATCAAGGGTTCTAAACAAGCGATTGTCCATCTTTACAACTCGACATCTACCTTGCAGCGTCGCGTTGTATTTGGGCAAGATAAAGCGGGCATCAAGAAGATTGCCACTGATGGCGCTGAGCTTTGTTTAGCCCTCATTGACACTGTGCCAGGCACCACTGTTTCCTTTGAATATTCTCCTGAGTCATATACAGGTACAGAATTAGAATATGCACTTGAAGTATGCAATGCAGTAAATGATGTCTGGAAACCAACTCCATCCTGGAAGACAATCATGAACTTGCCAGCAACGGTTGAAATGGCAACTCCAAATATTTATGCAGACTCAATTGAGTGGATGTGTCGCAACCTCAACAACCGCGAAAGTGTTGTTGTCTCGCTACATCCCCACAATGATCGAGGCACAGGTGTTGCCGCCGCCGAACTTGGATACCTTGCCGGTGCCGATCGCATTGAAGGAACTCTCTTTGGAAATGGCGAGCGCACAGGAAATGTTTGTTTGGTGACACTAGGCATGAACCTAGTCAGTCACGGAATTGATCCGATGATTGATTTTTCAAACATTGATGAAATTCGCCGCACAGTGGAATACGCAAATCAATTACGTGTCCCAGAGCGTTACCCGTACGGTGGAGATTTGGTTTTCACTGCATTTTCTGGCTCACATCAAGATGCTATTAAAAAGGGACTTGACCACATGGCCACTGATGCAAAAGTTGCAGGGGTTCCCATGGATGAATTCACGTGGGCAGTTCCTTATTTACCGATCGATCCCAAAGATATTGGTCGCTCTTATGAGGCGGTAATCCGCGTTAATAGCCAGTCGGGCAAGGGCGGCGTTGCCTACATGATGAAGAACGAGCATCATCTGGACCTGCCTCGTCGTTTGCAAATTGAATTTAGCAAAGTTGTTCAAGCAAAGACCGATACCGAAGGCGGAGAAGTTCTTCCTGCGGATATGTGGCGCATCTTTGAAGACGAATACCTTCCAACGAATCCTGCCCCTTCGGCGGAAACGAATTGGGGACGTTTCCGACTCAAGGGTCTGTCGCAGACCTCTGTTCTTGATGAAGATGTTCACTTGACTGTTTCTATCGCCGACCAAGGCGAGATTCATGAACTGAGCGGCCAGGGGAATGGACCTATCGCAGCATTTTGCAACATTCTGCAAAATTATGGCGTTGATGTTCGCGTACTTGATTATTACGAGCATGCGCTCTCTGCAGGTGGAGATGCAAGCGCGGCCGCTTATCTTGAGTGCGCTATTGGTGGAGATGTCTTCTGGGGAGTAGGTATTGACCCCAATACAACTACCGCCTCACTCAAGGCTGTCGTCTCTGCGATAAATCGCGCAATTCGCTAGTTGCTGCCATTACGGTAGGCGCATGAGTCTGTACCGCGACGAGGCAGTTGTCTTGCGAACCCAGAAGTTGGGTGAAGCAGATCGCATCGTCACACTCTTAACTCGCGAACACGGACGTATTCGTGGAGTTGCAAAAGGAGTACGTCGCACCAAATCTAAATTCGGCGCTCGCCTTGAACCAGGTAGCCATATAGATGTGCAGCTCTATGTGGGTAAGACCTTTGACACGGTCACTCAAGTAGAAGCAATTATGAATTATGGCGAAGCGGTCTCCAATGATTACCAGCGTTGGACAATCGCCTCTGCCATTTTAGAAACTGCCGAACGCTTCACCTCCCAAGAGCATGAACCAGCATTGCAAGAGTTTCAACTTGTTGTTGGCGGTCTTCGCGCTTTGGCTGAGAATCGTCACGATGCATCGATGATCCTTGATGCGTTCTTATTGCGCTCGCTCTCTATCGGGGGATATGCGCCTTCAATGACGATATGTTCTCGATGTGAAAAACCTGGTCCACATCGCTATTTTTCATTAGTCGGCGGAGGAAGCGTCTGTCTTGATTGCCGTCCATCTGCATGCGCGACTCCTGCCCCAGAAACTCTCGCTCTCATGGGAGCACTCTTAAGTGCAGATTGGGATCTAGCCGATGCCAGTGAGCGCAAACATCAACGTGAAGCTAGTGGTTTAGTAGCTGCCTATTTGCAGTGGCATTTAGAGCGCGGGCTTCGTAGTCTTCCTCTTGTGGAGCGCGCATGAGTATGCCCAAGATTGCAAAAGAATTAATTCCTGCACACGTTGCAATAGTGATGGATGGCAATGGGCGATGGGCAAAAGATCGAGGACTGCCGCGCACTGCCGGTCATGAAGCTGGTGAGGCCGCACTTTTTGATGTTGTCGAAGGTGCCATAGAAATTGGAGTTAAAGAGATTAGTGCTTATGCATTTTCTACTGAAAATTGGCGCAGATCTCCCGAAGAAGTGAAATTCCTAATGGGCTTTAATCGCGACGTGATTCGGCGAAGACGTGATGAGATGAATGCACTAGGCGTGCGGGTGCGCTGGGTGGGACGCCCGAATAAGTTGTGGGTCAGTGTCCGCAATGAACTTGAAGCGGCGGAGGAATTAACTGCCAAGAATAAAGTCCTTACCCTAAATATGTGTGTTAATTATGGGGGACGTGCTGAAATTGTTGATGCCGCAACTGCCCTTGCTAAAGATGTCAAAAGAGGCAAAATCAAAGCGGAATCAATTACCGAGAAAGTATTTGCGAAGTATCTTGATGAGCCACTGATGCGAGATGTTGATTTGTTCTTACGTTCATCAGGGGAGATGCGCACAAGCAATTTCTTGCCATGGCAATCTGTGTATGCCGAATTTGTTTTCATGGACGTTCTCTGGCCCGATGTCGATAGAAAAGTCTTGTGGCGCGCAATCGAAGAATATGTAAAACGCGATCGCCGATTCGGTAAGGCCTGATGAGTTTCCCCAAAAACCCACCTCGTGAATTGAGCCAAGAAGAATGGGATCTGTGGCAAGAAGGCCCGCTTAATAGATGGGCCCTTCAGCATGTTGCTGATTTCATTCCTACTGATGAAATTTTGCCAAGTCCCACCCCTCATGTTTGGCCTGAAGCAATTACCGAAATTGATGGGATTCAGGAGCTACTTCTAGATTTGTACACAGACGGTTTATTAGTTGTGAAGCATGGTCAAATTGTTTACGAAAAATATCTCAATGACATGAAGCCAGATACTCGCCATCTATTGCAATCAGTATCAAAATCAATTCTTGGCGTCCTCATAGGGCAACTCACGAGCGAAGGCCTTATAGATCCTTCGCAAACAATTGGGCATTATTTGCCAGAAATGCGCAATTCCGGATATGCCGATGCAAGCGTTCAAAACGCGCTAGATATGTGTGTCGGTGTTAAATTCTCCGAGGAATATCACGACGCTGATTCAGAGATTCAAGTCATTGATCGCGTATCTGGATGGCGAAGCCTCAATCCTGGTGACCCTGATGGTGTGCGGGGATTCCTACCAATGATCACAAAAAATCGTGAACACGGAACGTACTTTCAATATTGCTCAGCCAATACTGACGTACTTGCATGGGTTGCCGAGGCCGTTACCGGAAAGTCCTATGTTGATTTACTGAGTGAGCGAATCTGGAAACCATTAGGTGCGCATTATTCAGCAAACATGACTATGGATGATTTTGGTTCCCCATTAGCCAACGGAGGTATCTCGACAACGCTTCGAGATTTGGCCCTTGTTGGTCAAATGATTCTTAATGGAGGAGAGGTGGATGGGCATCGAATAGCCACCCCTGAATGGCTTGTGGATACCCAAGCTGGTGCACCCAGTGGTTCGCCATCTGTTGAAGCTGTACGAATAGATCGTCCGGGTGAGTCCTATCGAAATCAGGTGTGGGTCACCAATGGTGAGCATAAAGAAATTTATGGTGTTGGAATTTATGGTCAATACCTTTGGGTGGATCCCCAAACTCAAACAGTAATTGTGAAATTTTCATCGCTTCCTATTGCTAAAAGCCCCGAATATTCACTTGCCCATATCGCACTCTTTAGGTCACTTAGCAGTTAGAGCAGATTCCAAAAAGCTCGGCTGTATGCCCAACATCGCGAAAACCATTCTCGCTCGCAATGTTCTTGGCCCATTTCTCTATCGCTCCGCCTTCAATTTCCACGGTTTTACCACAGCTCTTGCAGACTAGATGGTGATGATGACTTTCACCGCAGAGGCGATAGATAGCTTCGCCATCTTCGCGTCTCAATACATCCACGATCTTGTCGTTGAGGAGACTTTGTAAAGATCTGTAAACAGTCGTTAATCCAATTTGCTGTCCATCGCGCTGCATGAGTGCATAAATCTCCTGCGCACTGGCAAATCCACCCGCACGTTCTAATGTGCTGAGAACTCGAGGATTTGAACGGCTCAACCGATATTCCCAACAATTAGCCACATTGCGACAACACCAATAACAGTCATGAGCATTGTGATTTTCGAAGGATGGCGTGAATGTGCCTCGGGTAAAATATGAGAAGTCGCAAGGTAGATAACAAATCCTGAAAACATCGCCAGGTAAATCGCTAGAGCTGGATCACTAATAACAACGTATGTGCCAAGAGTTGCGCCACCGATGCGCATGATTGCATCAAGCCCTAAGAGTCCAATTGCACGCTTGGTCCAATGGCCACTCTTAATGAGAAGAGAAACCGTATTTAGTCCATCTGAAAATGCGTGTGACAAAATTGCGAAGAAGACGGCTAAACCAAGTGCATTGCTAATCTTAAATGAAAGGCCTAACGCGACACCGTCAAGAAAGACATGCCCGCCCATAGCAAGTGCGCCGAGAGTTCCGGCAATATTTACCGAGTGGTCATGCTCATGACCGTAATCTGATTCGGCGGGTTCATGTGCTCCAAAGATTTGCTCAGCAAAGTGAAGTGCTAAGAAGCCCACAACAAATGCAATTGAGACAACAGGAACATTGCCAAAAGTCTGTGTATTTAGCTCAAAGACTTCAGGTAATAAATCAAAGGCGACAAGTCCAAGCAATAGACCTGCAGAAAGCCCAAGGATTAAGTGGAGTCGATCCCGAGATCTAATAGCGAGAAAACCACCAGCAGAAGTTGCTATGGCGGTGACTGCGGCAAGAGCGATGGCAATATTCATGGCAGGAAAATAGCACATATGAAAACGGTTGTCATTTTCACTATTGGGGCAGTAGGCTCACCGCATGATCGCAATTGCTCGTTTTAGCGTCCCGTTGGCTTCGGCTCTTGAATTTCACGCCCAGATTGAGGCGGCTCGATTAGCCCTCGCCGAATGTGTTGGGTATCTAGGTGGGGAGCACGGCCAAAATCTCGATGATCCAACCCTGTGGGTGTTGATGACTACGTGGGAAAATGTTGGCTCATATCGACGCGCACTGAGTTCAATGAGAGTAAAGATGGAAGCGATTCCACTATTAGCTCGAGCGATTGACGAACCAGGAGCCTATGAAAATAGCCAGAGCCAGTAAACTTAGGAAATAAGGGTTGCAGCTACTGTAGTTGTGCACCGCCGACAGCCAGCCGGATGGAGATTGTTGTGGCCACGGATCGTTTAGAAACCATAGTTAGTTTGGCCAAGCGCCGAGGATTTGTTTACCCATCGAGTGAAATTTATGGTGGCCTTCGAGCTGCATGGGATTACGGCCCATTGGGTATTGAATTAAAAAATAACGTAAAGCGTCAATGGTGGAAATCCATGGTCACTGGTCGTGAGGATGTAGTTGGGCTTGATTCATGCGTCATCTTGGCTCGCGAAGTATGGGAAGCGTCAGGTCACGTTTCTACTTTTTCTGACCCACTTACTGAGTGCACCTCGTGTCACAAAAGATATCGCGCCGATCATTTAGAAGAGGCATTCGCTGCCAAGAATAAGCGCCAACCAGAATCGTTAGCTGAAGTAAATTGCCCTGCTTGCGGAAACAAAGGCCAGTTCACTACACCTAAACAATTTTCAGGTTTACTCAAAACATATCTTGGGCCAGTTGAAGACGAATCTGGCTTGGCTTATTTGCGACCAGAGACGGCGCAAGGAATCTTCATCAATTTTGATAACGTGGCCACGACGTCACGCAAGAAGCCACCCTTTGGGATCGGACAAATCGGAAAATCCTTCCGCAATGAAATCACTCCTGGAAACTTCATTTTCCGAACACGTGAATTTGAGCAGATGGAGATGGAGTTTTTTGTTGTTCCGGGAACGGATGAGGATTGGCATCAATACTGGATTGATACCCGCATGGCTTGGTACACCGACCTTGGTATTAATCCCGAGCGCCTTCGCGTTTACGATCACCCGAAAGAGAAACTTTCGCACTATTCCAAACGCACGGCAGATATTGAATATAAGTTTGAATTCGCCGGAACCGAGTGGGGCGAGCTAGAGGGCATTGCAAACCGCGGAGATTTTGACCTTAAGGCGCATTCGACCGCTTCAGGTAAAGATCTTTCATGGTTTGATCAAGAAAAGAATGAGCGATGGACTCCTTATGTCATCGAACCTGCAGCAGGAGTCGATCGTTGCACGCTCACTTTCTTGATGGATGCCTTCACTGAAGATGAAGCACCAAACAGTAAAGGTGAAATGGAAAAGAGAGCGGTTCTTAAGCTTGACCATCGCCTTGCACCTGTTAAAGCCGCAGTTTTGCCGCTTTCGCGCAATGCCGATCTCTCGCCAAAGGCACGGGATCTCGCTGCTCAATTGCGAAAGAATTGGAATATTGATTTCGATGATGCAGGTGCGATCGGGCGTCGCTATCGCCGACAAGATGAAATCGGAACGCCGTATTGCATCACAGTGGATTTCGATACATTGGATGATCAAGCGGTAACAATCCGCGACCGCGACACAATGGGGCAAGAGCGCATTGCACTTGATCAGGTAGAGGCATGGCTAGCGCCACGACTACTCGGAGCATAACTCCCTTAATTCTTCGTTTAGCTGACGGCGATTATTCGATTAATCCTCCAGTTGTTTTGGCACCGATGGCGGGCATAACCAACGCCCCCTTTCGAACTTTGTGCCGCGAACAAGGTGCCGGACTTTTTGTTTCAGAGATGGTTACAGCACGCGCGCTCATTGAACGCCGTCCAGAAACTTTGCGAATGATTGTGCCTGGCAAAGGTGAATGGCCTCGGTCGGTTCAGTTATATAGCGTTGACCCATCTGCCATGAAAGCTGCAGTGACAATGCTAGGTAAAGAAAACCTTGCAGACCACATCGATATGAATTTTGGTTGCCCTGTTCCTAAAGTAACGCGCAAAGGTGGCGGGGCAGCGCTGCCTTACAAGCGCAGACTTTTTGCATCAATTGTTGACGCAGCAGTTGAAGCAGCAAAACCTTTTGGAATTCCAGTAACGGTAAAGATGCGCGTCGGTATTGATAGCGATCACTTAACCTATTTAGAAGCAGCAACGACGGCCGCCAACTTAGGCGTTAATTGGGTGGCGCTGCATGCGCGAACGGCGCAACAAATGTATGAAGGCAAATCTGATTGGTCAGCAATCTCGCGACTCGTTGAGCATCTCAAACCAACAGGTGTACCTGTTCTTGGCAACGGAGATATTTGGAGCGGAGCTGATGGGCTTTCTATGATGAATGAAACCGGGTGCGCGGGCGTGGTTGTCGGGCGCGGCTGCCTTGGGCGCCCGTGGTTATTCGCCGATTTAGTGGCCGCTTTTTCAGCCGATGAAACAAGACAATTGCCAACTCTCTTTCAAGTGCGAGAGATCATGTTTAGGCACGGTCAACTCATGGTTGAGTATTTCGAATCAGAGGAACGCGGTTGTCGCGATTTGCGCAAACACATGGCCTGGTACCTTAAAGGTTTTAGAGTGCACAGCGCGTTGCGACGTCAATTTGGAATGGTTTCTTCGCTGGCTGAGTTTCGAGGACTTCTCGATCAATTAGTTGATCAGCCATACCCAGTTGCAGTTGGTGACGCGCCGCGTGGGCGGACAAGTCACGGTCGACCAGTTACTCTTCCAGATGGATGGCTTAGAGACCCCGATGAGCTAGCCCATATTGAATTAGAAGATGCGTTTTCAGGGGGATGAAATGCTGATCATTAAGCTAATGCGAAAGACAATTGGCATCCTTGTTTTACTTGCAATCGTTTTCCCAGCATTTGCAATTGGCAAGACTTGGTATGTCGCGCGCCAAGACACAATTGCACCTTCGGATGTCATTGTCGTTTTAGGAACAGCGCAATATGACGGAGTCCCATCTGATGCCCTTAGAGCGCGCTTAGTGGAAGCGAAACTACTCTTTAGTTCAGGTTATGCGACTGCAATCATTACTGTCGGAGCCGGGGCACCAGGTGACCGAACAACTGAAGCCGCATCTAGCAAAGCATGGCTTGTAAAGCATGGGATTAAGTCATCAGATATAACAGCGATTCCTAAAGGACGAGATACATTCGTCAGCACACAAAGTTATATTGCTGAGATGAAGCGCCGAGATTTTCGTTCTGTTTTGATAGTCACTGACCCTTTTCATTGTTTGCGAGCAACAACTATCGCCAATGACATGGGAGCAAAAGGTATCTGTGCGCAGGTTCGCACCGGGCCAAACGCGTGGGGCAGAGCGTCTCTGCATTATTTGGTGCGAGAAACGGGCGCCTATCTTGCCTATATTTCCCTTGGCCGCCGCGGAATTCACTTAAGCGACCATTTGGGTCAGGCTTAACATGATTGAAGTAGGCCAATACAGCGAAAGTGACTTAGAGCGTTTTGTATACGAACCAGCAAAGCGCGCAGGGCGTACTGAATTTATGCGAGATCGCGCGCGCGTGATTCATTCAGCCTCCCTGAGAAGGCTCGGCGCAAAAACGCAAGTTGCCGTTCCTGGCGAAAATGATTTTCAACGTACTCGATTGACTCATTCATTAGAAGTTGCCCAGATTGGTCGCGAACTTGGAGACTCCCTGGGCGCTGACCCAGACTTACTTGATACCTCCTGCCTTTCACACGATTTAGGGCACCCGCCATTTGGTCATAATGGTGAAGGTGCGCTAGCCGTCTTGGCAGAAAGTTGCGGTGGCTTTGAAGGCAATGCACAGAGTTTTAGATTGCTGACACGCCTTGAAGCAAAGACGCTTTCACCCGAAGGTCGATCCGTTGGCCTAAATCTTTCACGTGCCTCACTTGATGCAGTTACGAAATACCCATGGGGTAAGTCAGACGGTGTCAGAAAGTTTGGCGTTTATGAGGATGATTTAGAGATCTTTACCTGGATGCGCAACTCAACATCAGAGAAAAGACGATGCATCGAAGCACAGATTATGGATTGGTCTGACGATGTTTCGTATTCGGTGCATGATTTGGAGGATGCCCTTGTTGCCAATCAAGTGACCGTTGCTGACTTCGAGAAGGACCTTCCCTTATTGCATGAAGTCATGCGCACGGATTATGGAATAGATGTTTCAGAAAGCGATGCACGAGATGCGCTAGAACGGTTACAGCAGTTGTCATGCTGGCCGGCACACTACGACGGAACTCATAAATCCTTAGCAAGGTTAAAAGACCTTACAAGTCAGCTCATTGGTCGATTTGTTCTCTCTGCAGAACTTGAGACGAGAAAGGTTCATGGCAATAAAAAACTTACTCGATACAGCGCTGATTTAGAGGTTCCTATGGAACAACGTATTGAGGTGGGATTGTTAAAATCTGTCGCGGGTCATTATTTGATTAGTGCGCCATTTGCTCAAGAGCGCTATGCAAGGCAACGTGTGGTTATTACCGAACTTGTTGAAGTCTTGTTTGCCGGCGCACCACATGCTCTTGATTCAATCTTCTTGGAAGACTGGCATCGCGCCACGACGGATTCCCAACGACTTCGGGTGGTTATCGACCAAGTGGCAAGCCTGACTGATACTGGCGCCTATGCCCTTCATTCTCGTTTGATCGCGTAGGTAGAATCTAAGCCATGAGCGGTCGCATAAATGATGAGGATGTTACCTACATCCGTGAACGCGCTCCCATTGATGAAATCGTCGGCGATTATGTCCAACTCAAAAATGCTGGCGGAGGTCAAAAGAAAGGGCTTTGTCCTTTCCATGATGAAAAATCTCCTTCATTTCATGTAACACCAAGCAAAGGTTATTTTCATTGCTTTGGTTGCCAAGTTGGCGGGGACGTGATTGCTTTTGTTATGAAGATTGACCATCTTTCATTTACAGAAACTGTAGAACGATTGGCCGAACGCATTGGATATACATTGCGGTATGACGAGAGTGCAGGCGGCAAAGCAACTCCACCAGGACAACGTTCTCGATTGATTGCCGCAAATGCTGCCGCTGCGAAGTTTTATCAGACTCAACTCAATGAATCTTCAGGTGCGCAATTTGGACGAGACCTCCTGACTAAACGTGGATTCGATAAAAGCGCCTGTGCAACTTTTGAAGTTGGCTATGCACCCGATGAATGGGACGCACTTACAAAACATCTGCGCGCCGAAGGATTCACGATTGATGAACTCGAAGTGGCTGGTCTATCAAAAATGGGCCAGCGCGGTCCTATAGATCGTTTTCGAAATCGTCTGACGTGGCCGATTAGAGATATTTCTGGCGACGTCGTCGGTTTTGGTGCTCGGAAATTGGCGAGTGATGATGTTGATAGTGGCCCGAAGTATCTCAATACTCCCGAAACTCCGATTTACAAAAAGAGTCAGGTACTTTATGGCCTTGATCTGGCAAAGAAGGAAATCGCCAAGAAGCGTCAAGCTGTAATTGTTGAAGGCTATACCGATGTAATGGCCGCGCATTTGGCAGGAATTCCAACAGCGGTGGCAACGTGCGGTACGGCATTTGGTGCAGACCACATCCGAATCTTGCGACGCCTACTCATGGATGATGATGCTTTTCGTGGAGAGGTCATCTTTACTTTTGACGGCGATGCTGCGGGACAAAAGGCTGCGCTCAGAGCATTCAATGATGACCAGAAATTTGTTACTCAGACTTTTGTGGCGGTCGAACCCGATGGATTAGACCCATGCGATTTACGTCAACAAAAAGGCGACCTTGCATTGCGTGACCTCATTGCTCGCCGTGTTCCACTTTTCGAATTCGCTATTCGCACCGAACTTAAACAACACAAACTTGATTCAGCCGAAGGTCGCGTAAACGCACTTAATGCCGCAGCACCACTTGTAAGCCAGATTCGGGATAAATCATTACGGCCCGAATACACCCGACTATTGGCTGGCTGGTTAGGTGTTGAAGTTGAAATGGTTACCGCCGCGGTTTCTCGATCCCTCAAGAGTGCGACACCGATGCAGGCAGTTGAATCAGTGGCTAATTCTGATTGGCGCCCCAATCCATCAGAGCCTCGTCTTGTTCTAGAACGCGAAGTCCTTAAAGCTCGCTTGCAGATGCCACTTCTTGCAAAGGGCTGGAAGGATATTGAGGCAGATGCATTTACCCATCCCGCCTACCAACAATTGCGCCGAGTAATCGATGAACATGGTGATTCGAACCTTCGGATGGATGCAATCGAGGATGTAAATATGAAATCCCTTATTGCTGAATTATCGGTCGAGCCCATTAGATCCGATGGCGAGGTCTCTGAGCGGTATGTGGAATCTATTGTGGCCAGACTCCGTGAAGTAACAATGAGTCGGGCCATTGCGGAAGTGAAATCCACCCTCCAGCGCCTCAATCCTGTGACTGAAGAGGCTCAATACACAGCGCTTTTCACCGAACTTGTCGCTTTAGAGGCAGGTCGGCGAACTTTGCATGACCTGGCATTGGGGGAGTTGTAGGAAGGAGGATTTAGAAGCATCGCACCTGGTGCGCTAGAGTTTGCGCCTGCACCACCGCACTATTCCCTGATAGCTCAATTGGCAGAGCAGCCGGCTGTTAACCGGCAGGTTCTTGGTTCGAGTCCAAGTCAGGGAGCCCTTTCACAGGTTCACCCTTTATCCTTCCCGCATGACAACAATGCGCACACGAATCCGTTCGGTAACTTCCTCGTGGCGAAATCAAACGCTGGCTGTGCGGGTGATTCGATTGTGGCTAGGAGTGACATGGATTTATGGTGGCTGGGACAAGGCCACTGATCCAGGCTTCCTCGGTAAAACCTCTAGTACATCAATCAGCAAACAACTCACTGGTTATTCCACGTCATCACCGCTTGGATTCCTTTTTCGCCACATGATTGAACGCTCGACCGCGATCGGAATCATGGTGATGATCCTCGAATTTGCTATCGGAATCGCAACTTTGCTATGGATTGCACCTACAGCAACCGCTTTTGCTGGTTTCGCAATGTCGGTTGGCTTATGGATTGCAGTTACCTGGCACGTCAAGCCATATTTCCTAGGTAGCGATACGGCATATGCAGTTTTGTGGCTGGCATATTTTCTCACCCTGGTTGGCAAGCGCAGAAAAATTGATATCTCTCTTGATCGCCGTGGAGCAATACGCCTAGCCGGCGTTGGCATTGCATCGATTGCAGCTATGTTCTTGGGCCGCGGCCTTGCGAAAACAGTCGCACCTACTTCGACCACAACTGGCGCGAAGAGCGCTAAACAACTGATTAAGTTGGCCGATTTTCCGGTAGGCAATAACTATGAATTTGCTACCGCTGATGGGCAACCAGCAATCGTCTTTCGCACAAAGAACGGAGTTTTTGCCTATTCTCAAATCTGCACGCATCAAGGGTGCACCGTGCCGTACTCAACAGCCGATAAGGCGCTCATTTGCCCATGTCATGGTGCAACTTTTGACCCATTTAACGGGGCAAAGGTTCTAGCTGGACCAGCAAATACACCGCTGCCCACAATTAAGGTGGCTATCAGTGGCGCTTGGGTGGTTCTGGTCTAGTTCCTGCAATAATCCAACTCTAAGGCAACGTTCAGAGAAACTGAATGAGTTATCAAGGAAGTTCACATAGCCTGCCTCACATCGCCTAATTGAAAGGTCTACTCACTGTGACTATCTCTCTCAGCTCGCTAAAAGAGAAACTTCTTCGTTCGACCACAATGAAGGTCGGACTAGCGTTCGTTCTTGGTGCTGGATTAGCAGGTGGTGTTGCAACTGCGGTGACCCCTCCATCATCAGCGGTAAAAGCGTGCGTAGATAATAAGACTCAAGCTATGTACTTGGCGGTTAACGGAGCATGCACTAAATCGCGCTCGCTGGTTGATATTGGCGGCGGTGCAATTAATGTTAAAGCAATTGCAGCAGCGGTCACAGCAAGTGTGGTTTCAATCAATGTTAGTTCAGCTTCAGGTAGCGGAACAGGTTCCGGGTCGATCGTGCGCTCAAATGGATCGTCAAGTTATATTTTAACAAATAATCACGTTGTTGAATCTGCAGCATCTGGCGGATCAATCGCCGTTGAACTAAATAGTGGAACACTTCTTCCTGCAACTATTGTTGGTCGCGATACGACCTATGACCTTGCGGTACTCAAAGTTCTTAAAGGTAATTTGCCGGTAATTGCATTTGGAGATTCCTCTCAATTAAGTATTGGTGACCCAGTTGTCGCAATTGGTTCACCCCTTGGGCTAGCGAGCACGGTAACTAGCGGAATCGTTTCAGCCCTCAATCGCCCAGTTACAACTGGAAGCGTCGGGGCAGAGGCCTACATTGATGCAATCCAAACGGATGCTGCAATTAACCCGGGCAACTCGGGTGGCGCACTACTTGACTCACAAGGTCGCATCGTTGGCGTTAACTCAGCAATTGCCACACTGACATCGGGTGGTCAAAGCGGAAGCATCGGACTCGGTTTCTCAATACCGATTAACGAAGCTAAGCGCATTGCCAATGAAATTATTGATACAGGTGCATCTTCTCGACCAGTACTTGGCGTCTTCTTTGACTCGACCTATACCAACGGTGCAAAGATTCTTAAGCTAAGTCCTGGCGAAGCTGCAGATAAAGCTGGCATCCCGGTAGGTGGAGTTATCGACTCTATCGATGGCATGCGAATTACCGATCAAGTCAGCGCGATTGTTCGCATTAGGTCATACGCTCCAGGTGCAAAAGTATCTATTGTCATTCTTATGCCTGATGGCTCGAAGAAAACATTCGTTGTAACACTTGGCTCAGCGCCTTCTCAGTAGTCCAGTAAAGCTACAGGTCGGGATAGAGTGAGGCATGGCACTTTTTAGATTACATGTCTCCCTACCCGACCGACCAGGATCACTTGGCGCCGTTGCATCAGCGATCGGTTTTGCCGGTGGCGATATCCGTGGGTTGGTAGTTATGAAAAGCGAAGATGGCCGCGGCTATGACGACATAACAGTGGCAATACCCGGAAATGATCCGACTGATTTATTGAATATTCTTGGTGATATCGGGGGAGTTGAAGTTCTTAAAGTTCTGCCTGTTGTATAACGCTAGCTCCCGCACTTGGTAGAGATGTAAAGAAACGTGGTTGAGTAAAATCCGCTTCTGCAAATGCTTTCTTGATCGCGGTCGATATGGCCACTGAATCCTGAGCGCTGATGAGCGCAATAGCACTTCCACCAAATCCGCCACCAATCATGCGTGCACCCAATGCACCTTTACTCAATCCGACGTCAACCGCAAGATTGAGTTCAGGACACGAGACGGTGTAATCATCACGCAAGGATCGGTGTGATTCAGTAATGATTTTTCCTAGATTCTGAAAATCATTTCTCTCGAGTGCTGATACAGCGCTGTGTACTCTTTCCATTTCGCTGATCCCATGACGGGCGCGAATGAATTCCTGTGGAGTAAGTTCTTCCTTTTTTTCGAGTAGTTGACTAAGAGAAATATCCCTCAGCGCAGTAACTGAAAATTTTCTTGCAACCTCTTCACAATCGCCTCGACGCTCGGCATATCCACCATCCACAAGAGCGTGGTGAACCTGAGTATCGATAACAAGTAATTCAAGCCCATGGCTTTCTAGGTCGATGGGAATTTGCCGTGTTGAAAGATCTCGACAGTCCAGAAGCAGTGCGAAACCTTCTTGCGCCATCAACGAGACTGACTGATCCATAATTCCGCACGGCATACCTACGTAAATATTCTCGGCCCTTTGAGTTATCTTGGCCAATTCCTTGAGGTTGAGACCGCAAGAGAAAAGTTCATTAATTCCCATGGCAACGCTGCATTCAAGGGCTGCCGATGATGATAATCCGGCACCTAGTGGAACATGACCATCGATAAGTAGGTCAACGCCTTGATCAATCTCCATTGCCCACAAGACTCCCAACGGATAGCGCTCCCACCCTCCAGCGCTTTCTGGGTTTAATTCTTGGATAGAGGTTTGAAAAGTTTCACCATCTCGCTGGAGAGATGCGACTCGAATTTGTGAGTCATCACGCCTTCTGATTGCCGAAACGGTGTAATCATGAATCGCAAATGGAAGGACAAAACCATCGCTGAAGTCAACATGTTCTCCAATGACATTCACGCGGCCCGGTGCTTGTGAAATTACATCAGGTTTCTCTCCAAAGATTCGAGAAAAGTCTTCAGAAATAGTCATAGGAGTTCAAGAGATAACGCAGAATCCAGAACCATTTGGTGAATATCACGAGTAGGTTTCCATTTAAGGACTGAGTATGCCTTCGTTATATCGGCTACAAGTACAGCAGGGTCTCCGTCGCGTCGACCTGTAAAGTTATGAGGTATCTCGCGACCTAATACTTTCGATCCTGCATCTATAACTTCACTCACTGAGTAACCACTTCCGCTACCAATATTGATGATTGAGTGTTTCTCTGGAATGAGTGCTTTTAACGCTTCGATGTGAGCTTGGATTAGGTCTACAACGTGGACGTAATCCCTCACACAAGTCCCGTCTTTTGTTGGCCAGTCAGAACCAAATACCTGCAACGGATTATCCAGAGTGCTCCTTAGCGCATTTGGAATCAAATGTGTTTCAGGGTTATGTCGCTCGGGCATCCAGCCACGTGATGATTGGTGGGCGCCTGCAACATTAAAATATCGCAAGCTGATTGCAGATAAGCCATGGTTGATAGATTCTTCGGTAAGCATTTCATCTATGCGGGCTTTAGTGGCACCGTATGGATTAGTTGGAAGTGTCGGATCACTTTCAAGGATAGGGATTGATTGTGGTTCGCCATAGGTTGCTGCCGATGATGAAAAAACAACTTTCCCGATAGCTGCAGTACGCATTTCCGCCAAGAGGTTGGCCGTTCCTTCTACATTGACTGACCAATACAACTCAGGTTTAAGTACGGATTCGCCAACTAGTGACTTTCCTGCAAAATGCATTACTGCCTCGCACTCGAGGAGAGCTTTTGCAATAGTCGAACGATCCATTATGGAACCTTGGATAAAGCGAGCATTTGCTGGGACTGCGTCAGAATGACCAGTACTGCAATCATCCAGGACCGTTACGTCGAATCCCTGCGAAATAAGAATGTCAGCTGCAGTTGCACCTATATATCCAGCACCACCAGTGACAAGTATGCGCATTACTTCTCCAACACGACGTTTCGAAGTTGTTCTGCAGATTGCTCTGGTCGCATATCCATAATGAATGCGCCCATTGCTGCTTCAGATCCAGCAAGATACTTCAACTTTCCAGGTGCGCGTCGCACGCTGGTTATTTGCCAATGAAGTCGAAGCACGTCGCGACCTTGACGCACAGGTGCTTGATGCCAGGCCGCAATGTATGCCATCTGGATACCGAATACTCCATCTAAACGCTTGAGTACTTCCAGGGCAACGGGAGCAAATGCGTCGCACACAGTTGGTGAAAGTTCGGTCAAATCGGCAACAGGTACCCGCGGTGCAACGTGAATCTCAAATGGGTAACGAGCTGCAAAAGGAGTGAACGCAATCCAATGTTCGTTCTGAGCCACGGTGCGTACTTCATCTTTAATTTCACGTAGAACTAGATCATCAAATAGAACGCGGCCCGTTTTTGATTTGTAGTCTCGCGCTGCTGCAAGCATTCTTTCTACACGAGAAGGCAAATAGGAGTATGCATATATTTGACCATGTGGGTGCGAGAGGGTAACTCCCACTTCTTCCCCACGATTCTCAAATGGAAAAATCTGTTCAATGAAATCAACCTGTGATAATTCGCGAGTTCGATCTCTCCAAGCCTCAAGGACTGTTCGCACTTGGCGTTCGGAGAGATCTCCAAGTGAATTACCGTGTTCTGAAGTGAAACAAACAACTTCGCACTTGCCAGCCGCCGGTGCGTTTGGTGTTTCTGGTCCATGAAGTGCTGGAAGTTCCCAACCTTCTGCAGGGGATCGTAGAGAAGGAGCACGGTTATCAAAAACAACTACCTCATATGTTGAATCTGGAATTTCGGTCAATAACTCACCGACTGTGGGGCAAAGTGGACATAATTCTTTTGGGGGAAGAAAGACCCTGCCCTGGCGATGAGGGGCCATTGCTACCCATTCGTTGACAAGTGAATCTAAACGAAGTTCGCCAATCGCCGGTTGTGGCTCTGCTGGGCGTTGATCCAAAGCAACTCTAGATTGACCAGCGGTGTCGTAATAGCGAATTGTGCGGCCATCTGACATGGTGCGATCTGTACGCACGACCCCTGCTAAAAGTTCTTTTGGCATACTCATGGTGCTTACTCTACCCAGTTTAAAGTGCGAGCTACCGCCTTCTTCCAAAGCCTGAAGCCTTCAGTGCGAGTGCTTGCATTCATGATGGGATTCCATTCTTTAGAAATGGACCAATGCTTCTTGAGTTCATCGATATCTTCCCAATACCCAACAGCTAATCCAGCCGCATAGGCGGCACCGACTGCAGTTGTTTCGATGATGGTTGGCCGTTTGATAGTGATGCCTAAAATATCTGATTGAAGTTGCATGCATAATTCATTAGCTGTAATTCCGCCATCTACGCGCATAAAAGTTAGTGGCCTCCCGCTGTCAGCAACCATGGAGTCAAGGATTTCTTTCGTTTGATAGCAAATGGACTCAAGAGTTGCCCGTGCAATATGCGCTTTTGTTGAAGCCCTCGTTAGTCCGACTATGACTCCGCGCGCGTCACTTCTCCAATGAGGGGCAAAGAGACCCGAGAATGCGGGAACAAAATAAACGCCACCTGAATCATCTACGCTTGCGGCAAGGGCTTCAATCTCGCTCGTCTCATTGATAATTCCCAACTGATCCCTCAGCCATTGAACTGCAGAACCAGTTACAGCCACGGATCCTTCAAGTGCGTAACAGGCAGGATTATCACCAAATTTATAGAGCACTGTCGTCAATAAACCGTGCTGGGAATGGACAATTTCCTCTCCTGTGTTGAGCAGGGCGAAGTTGCCTGTTCCGTACGTTGTTTTGGAATCACCACTATCAAAACATGCTTGCCCCACCATTGCTGCTTGTTGATCGCCCAAGATTGCCGCGATAGGGATTTGCGCACCGAGGAATCCATCGGCCTGAGTGTGAGCATAAATTTCTGACGAAGAATGAATTTCGGGCAAGACGCTCGGTGGTATTTCAAATATTTTAAGAAGCTCGTGATCCCAATCCAATGTTTCAAGATTCATCAGCAAAGTTCTACTTGCGTTTGTTACATCAGTGAGGTGAACGCCGCCATTAATTCCTCCTGAAAGATTCCATAGGATCCAGGAATCAATCGTGCCAAATCTCGCATTCCCACGTGCAATTGCTTCGGATACAGCAGGGACATTCTTCATTAACCAATGGATCTTGCTGGCAGAAAAATACGGTGCGACTGGTAGCCCTGTCCGTTTCTTTAGCAATTCTTGATCTGATTCTTTGATTTCAGAGCAGTACTGAGAAGTTCGCATATCTTGCCAAACAATGGCATTCGCTAAGGGGAGACCGGTAGTTACATCCCATATAAGGGAAGTTTCTCGTTGATTTGTAATGCCGATAGCTGCCAGCTCGGAACTTTCAATTCCGGCAGTTGCTAACGCCTTGGTCATAACACTTTGGCAACGACTCCATATTTGCGCGGCATCGTGTTCGACCCAACCAGATTGAGGAAGAATTTGGTCATGCTCTTCCTGGGCGCTTGCGATGATTTCTCCATCGTGATTAAAGATAAGGAAGCGAGTGCTACTTGTTCCTTGATCAAGACTGCCCACGTAAGCCATCAATCTCCACCCCCTGATACTCTTACTCTAATGGTGGTTAAGTAGAAAATGGGAGAAGATGTTTAATTCGCGCTTGGATCCTGAGCAGCGAAAGAACGCCCTGGAGGCGCTATCTTCGAAAGATTTTGATGTACTTGTAATTGGTGGAGGAGTTACCGGAGTCGGTACTGCTTTAGATGCTGCATCGCGAGGATTGCGAGTGGCCCTCATTGAGACAAACGATATTGCTAGCGGAACATCTAGCCGATCAAGCAAATTGATTCATGGAGGGCTTCGATATCTCGAACAATATGATTTTAAGCTTGTAAGAGAAGCGCTTCAAGAAAGAGAAGCTTTAGTAACACTCCTAGCGCCTCACTTGGTAAAGCCCGTTGCATTTTTATATCCCCTTCATGAGAAAATTAAAGATCGAACCTACGTCGGTGCAGGACTAGCGTTATATGACGTTCTCCGAGGATTCAACCGCGCACTTCCATGGCATAAACACATTAGCCAAAGAAGTATTGCCGCCATTTCTCCGTCTTTGCGTCGGGACATCGTCACCGGGGCTATCAAATACTTTGATGCACAAGTTGATGATGCACGTCATACGATGATGGTTGCGCGCACGGCTGCCAGACATGGCGCTGTTATCACATCGGGTGTTCGTGCTGAATCTTTGATTCGCGAAGGCAAGCGTGTTGTGGGGGTTATCGCAACTGACAATGAATCGGGTCAATCCATTCGAATTTCTGCCGGAGTAACGATCATGTGTGCAGGTGTCTGGAGTGACCAGTTGCACGAACAATTTAGTCTAAAGGCTGGCTACGAAGTTCGAATGAGTAAAGGCGTGCATATCGTTTTGCCAGGATCTGCAATCAATTCACAATCAGGGATAATCTTGAAAACACCATCCTCGGTTTTGTTTGTTATTCCTTGGAATAATCAGTGGATTGTTGGCACAACAGATACAGAATTTGTAGGAAATAGAGATGAACCTTTGGCTACGCGTGAAGACGTGGATTACATACTTAATCAAGCCAATAGAGTCTTGCAACCGATGCTAAAAGAGTCGGACATCATTGGAGTTTATGCAGGACTTAGGCCATTAGTCTCTCGCAAGGCAGATGAATCAACTTCCGAACTCTCGCGCGAGCACACTGTTGATCGTCCTGCACCTGGTTTTGTGAGCATTGCTGGTGGTAAATACACGACATATCGAATCATGGCAAGAGATGTTGTAGATATCGCAACAAGGGAATTAAAGAAATCCGTACCTGGTTCAGTCACAGATAAGCTGCCCATTGTTGGGGCCGATGGATATCTCGCACTGATGCAGCAGATTCCAACATTGCATGCTGATTCTGGGTTGAGTATCCAAACTATTGAACATCTTCTCAATAGGTATGGTTCTCTCATTAGCGAGATATTGGACCTAATTTCAGAGCAACCAAAATTGGCCAAGCAGTTGCACCCTCAATTTGCTTATATAGAGGCAGAAATCTATTACGCGGTAAGTCATGAGGGTGCGAGAAGCGTGGATGATGTTATTTCTCGGCGTACTAGATTGACTTTTGAAGCTCAGGAAAATGCAGAAGCCTTAATCAATGCCGTAGCTGACATTATTTCACCCGTCCTTGGATGGGGCAAGAAAGAGAAAGACAGATCAATAGCCGAGTACAAAGAAATAATCACTCGTGAAAGAGCTGCTTGCTCTTTGCTTCTTGAAAAGGGTACTTCGGTTAAATCCTAATTTGATTCTTACATGTGTCAGCAACCGTGGTTGGTGATTTCGTCGGTTTCGGAGTTGGTGACTTAGTCGGTTTCGGAGTTGGTGTCGCACCCTGAATTATAGTTAACAATACAGGCGTCGAACTTTTAGCATGAGTTCCTGAAACATCTTTATATTCAACAGATCCAGACCATGTGCCTGCGGGAATTCCCTTGACTGATAGAGCCCAGTTTCCGCTGGACTCGCGTACAGCGCTTTGCGTCAGCGCCGTAGGTGCGGTGAAAGGTACATCAGGTACGAATAAAACCGTTCCGGTGACTACAGGTGATCCCGAAGGGCGATTAACTGAAACAGAAAATACGACTGGTTTATTCGTTGTACTTGATGTTGTGCTGTTAATCATTAGCGCACTTGGTTCATGAACTGGCATCAAATCTGCGACATCAGGGACCCACGTACCCTTAATGAGATCCAGAAAAGTACTCGGAGTTCCGCGGAAGACACTAAGGTCTAATCGACTGCCGGGGACTCCATATTTATTAGCAATCCCACATGATGTGTACTGCCACATAACCCACGACACTGAACAATTGGAAGTCGTCCATGAGTGGACGAAGCAACCACCAAGTTTTTGTCCTGGCTGGGCGAGGGGGTCAGCAGGATTAATTCCGTAGTGAGCAATCCAGAGCGGATATTTAATTAAATCAGTACTGCGATTCATCGCGTGTTCTAGAAACTGAGGGTACGAGTAAAGAATCGGAGTGCGTCCCGTACGTAAGTTCATGGTTGAGAGCCATGTATTGGCCCAGAGAGTTACAGCGCTGCGGGTCGCATATTTCTCACATTTTCCGCTATTGCTGACTCGCACACAGTTATTTTCTAAGTCCAGGGCATATGACAAATCACGATCTGTGTACCCTCCGATTCCCGCTAGGCGCCAGATTGCTTTTTGGGCTTGAGCAAGGGCATCATCGATAATGATGTTCGGGTCCGTCGTATCTGGCAATGTCGCATAATAATAAAACCCAGTCATAATTCCGGCAGCTTGAGCAGCGTTGTGATCCATCACCAGATATTTCAGTGCTTGAGCATCAGAGACATCTCTAGAGTCAGAAGCTTTAATCATTACAAAGCGCACGCCTGCTTTATACATCTTTTCAAAATCAATGGGTGCATCGTTGGGATGTTGCCAGCGACTTATATCAACGCCATGAATGCGTCCGCCAGGTCCGGCAAGGTCAATCAAAGTTGAGCTATCTGCCGCGCTCATCTCTGGTGTTTGTTTAATCGTAATTGTTCTTGCAGAAGAATAAATTATCTGCCCAGCCACTTTTGCAACTGCTCGGTATTTCACCTTTGCATTCAGGGCTGTTGCGGTGGCTTCTATTTTCCAAGCACCCCCGGAAGTGCTCTTAGTGGAAAGATTTGTCGTTTGCCATTTACTATCTATTTCTACTTGAAGTCCAATTGCTATTCCTGGATTGGCAGGTTTGACTCGTCCATAAAGACTCACGATTGGCTCTGTAAAACTCGGAGTTTGCGTAAGAGTGAGAGTGAGGGTTGCTGGTGCACCGCTTGCTACAGGAAGAAATGAGTAAGTCAGGGCAACAACGGCAGCGAGGGCGAAGGCATTGTTTCGCATGAAAAGAATTTTCATACTTTTTCAACAATTTCTAAGTCGATACCAAAAACTTCTTGGATGGAATCCTTAAGGGCTAATCGATGCTCATTACGAATACTCGAGTACTCATGATTTGAGGCCAATTTGCGGCTATCGGAATAATCTAGGACTAACGTTGAACCGCTAAGAGAGGCTAGTCGGGCATCAAAGAATGCGAGCCAGGCAATACGATCTTTACGCTCCAAGCGGTCGAGCACCTCGGTCCATCCGGCTCGCAATTGAACGATATCCATATTCGAGACGATACCCGATGAATCCGTGTAAATCTTGAGAGTTCTAGGTGCCTATAGCGGGTGGCGGGGCGCTCCGATCCATTTGAAGTACTCACCCGCCATCAATACCCTCAGATTGCTACTTCTGCTTGGAGCCAGGCTCAATTGTTGAGCAACACGGGCCACGATTTGTTCCACTGCTTTTTCGCTCACAAATCTTGCTCGGCCGATTTCGGAATTGCTCATTCCGTTGGCAACAAGGCGAAGCGTTTCAATCTGTGTATTTGTTAACTTATGTAAAACGGAATCAAAAACATCAGGGCGCAATGATGAATGATTATTTATCCATGACATTTTACTTCTGCGTGTGTTGGCAAGAATAGATTCTGGAATCGCCTCACAGATTGCATCTAGATCAACTATGGATCTTTTTAAAACAATGAGAGTTCCGACAGGTATATCTTTTTCGTTCAAATTAAGTAGTCGTAAGTCAGGACAAGCTGTTGTAAGCACTATGCCAATTGTTGGATCAAGCTGTCGTAGCTCATGTGCAAATGGAACGCCACCATGAGCATCAAATTGAACATCAATAACTACTGCTTGAGGATGCATTGTTCGAAAGATGTTGAGGGCTAACACCCGAGAATTTGCTTCACCAATAATATTTACGCCATGAAGACGCATCGCAGCAGCCAGAGTTGCTAACTCGAATGCATCATCTGTTACTAGGAGGACTTTTTCCATGATTGTTCACAGTAGCGCAGTTTCACTCGTTCAGCGAAAGATAACCGTTAAATAATTATACTTTTATTCTACTTTTGTACCATTTTAAGTGCGAAAAATTCTTAGGATAACCCCACATAATTTCTCTATCTATTACTTAGGATAACCCCACGCTCAAAGAAAGAATTGATCCGGGCCCATCAGGATTTCTTTCTAGAACATTAGTTCCCGAACTGTATACAGAGAGAGTGTCACCTCCTTGTCCCTTTTGACCTTGCTGAGGACCAATTCCGTTATCAGTTACCGTAAGAAAGATAGTTCCAGGAATATTTTCTCTCAGTACTATTTTGATTTGTGTAGCTAATCCATGACGCATCGAATTAGAAATTGCTTCTTCGATGATTCGCCCAATGTTAAAGGCGTTCTTGCCAGTTATGCGTCCAATGGATTCAGGTAAGTCCAAATGGATTTCACAGAGCCCATCCCATAGTTTGCATTTTCTAGCTATTTCACGCTCTACCGTGGAGCCATGATCGGCAACCTGGTCTAGCAGTGGTAATTCCAAGATTGCTCGCGCTTGCATGAGTGCGCGATTGAATTGCTCAACGTTTCCAGATAAACGTGCTTGGTCGATGGCAGCAGCGCAACTTACAAGCTTGGTTTGTACTTGTCCATGGAGGAGATCGGCAGCTTCAGTTGCAAGTCGAGAAAGTTGAATACTCTCTGCCAAAACTTCGATTTCGTTCTTGGTTAGAGTCTTGCTGAAAGAGGACATCATGTCTTGGTGAATGTTTCTGAAAGTTCCAAAGCCCGATGTAACGAAGATGAGAAATACGCTTGTAATCAGATTGCTCACCAGCTCGCCATTTGGAATCTGAATACCTGTCAAGTACTCGCGACTCAGATGAAGTGCCATGTAAAAAACTTGGATGATGAGAATTGTGTCTAAGAATATCCACGCGTGATTCTTTGGGAAGGTGCGCATTAAAAAATTAGCCAGTGTCATAGAGATGAAAAAAACAGAGGCAACAGCAAGGTATGAGAGAAGTCCAGTCTCTAATCCGAAATGTTCTACTTCAATCGGTCCGGTGCGGACTAGATAGATGAGAGTTAGTGCACCAGGGCGAAATGGTTGATTGTGGATAATATTCTTAATGAAGGCAAAGAAGGTGGGTGGTGGGTAAACTTTTGACGCTTTATCCTTGAGTCGCCTACTCATTGGCCGGACAATGTTGCTAGCGGTATCTCGGATGGATGAAGCGACATCACTCCATTCATTGGATTTAATTTCAAACTCGCCTTTTTCTAGGCGAGCGGCGAAACTTTCGCGGGCGCTGGTAAGTTCGGCGTCGATTTCTTTTCTAATTGAAATGCGCATGAGTTGCGAGACTTCAGCTTCCTGTAAACGGGCCAGCTCGATTTGAACAGCTCTTTCGATAACCAC
>CAEZYB010000005.1_pt1 | contig 16574 bp, 13 predicted proteins | sample 7265401 | NCBI WGS metagenome assembly CAEZYB01 (sample SAMEA6813923, study PRJEB35770) | uncultured Actinomycetes bacterium | biome: Freshwater; feature: Freshwater reservoir; material: water | place: Czech Republic | collected 2017-04-14 | depth 30m m
CTCGGAGTGCTTGTGGTCGAGGATGAAAACTTCTCTCGGACAATACTTTTCGAGTCTTTGGTTGCCGGTGGACTTCGTGTCGTAGGTAGTGCGTCAAATGCTCAGGCGGCAATGAAGCTCTTTCAACTCCATCACCCTGATGTTGTAACCCTTGATCTTGATCTTGGGGATGGACCAACAGGAATTGATATCGCTTACGCGATGCGCGAAAAAGATTCAAGTGTAGGAATCGTTATTCTCTCATCCCTTCCTGATCCACGATTGCTTCGTCCTAACCTGCGTCCCGTACCGCCTCATGTGATTTACCAACAGAAATCTAAAATTGACACAGCTGAAGCTCTCATGCGAAGTATTCACGAAGCGATTCAAGCAATTGCAAATGCTGGCGATAAGAATGCTTCCAGGAATAATGGTGCGCATCATCAAACTCCTTTTACGGATACTCAAATAGAACTTATGCGATTGATCGCATTGGGGCTTTCTAATACGGAAATATCAAAGCGTCGTTTTACAACCGTTAAGTCAACGGAAAACTCAATTGCACGCCTTGCCAAGATGCTTCATCTAGAACAAGATGAAACAATCAATCAACGTGTCCAGATTGCGCGCACTTATTTCAGATTGATTAAAGGAATATAGGTTCGTGAAAGATGTCGATGACAGACTCTTTAATCAGGCCCTCACGAGTAAGTGGGCGGCCGATAAAGGTACATTCATTACTTCGTTGTCCGTCTCGATACCTTTCGTGCTTCTCGAAAACCGAGATGCCGTGTTGCATTGGGCAGACGCCGTAGCGTTAATAGGAACATTCACGATCAGTTTCATGGCCTTTGGATTAACAGTGTGGGGCCTACTTGGTATACGAAAATACTTAACTTCAAGGCCCTTACTCGCTGGAGAAACGATCTTGATTACCGGCATTGGCGGAGTGCTACAGGGCATATCGTCATCATTACTTATGGGATCTTTTGGCCTTGTCGATGCGCTGCCTATGTGGGTCAGGATCATCGATGGCACGATTCTTGGCAGTATCTGGCTTCCCATAATTGCACTCGTTCGATACACCTTACTTACATATAGCGCCTTCAAGAAAAATCATGTAGAGGAACTAGAACATTATGCAAATCTCACTCTCTTACAATCAGATCTTCATAACGAAATCGCCGATGAGATTGCCACCAACGCGGAGGCTGAAGTCCAAGATGGTTTAGACGCCCTCTACCGCGAAGTAGAACTCATCTCTTTAGGCAGGCAAGATCCACACTTGGCAGCGCAGAACATACGTGAATCCGCAGAGAATCATCTACGGTCGCTCTCACATAAGTATTGGAAAGAATCCTCGCATTTGCAGCGGACTGATCTATCAGAAAAGTATCAAAAACTTACCCCTAAAGGATTCCTTCGAAACCTTTGGATTGCCCTAAAGAATTACCATATAGATCCACTCACATTCGCAATTGGATGTCTCGCTTACAGTGCACCACTTATCTTGAGAAACTATCCCAATATCGGCGGCGTTCTCGCGGTTTTATGGCTATTTATTGCAAATTTGGGATTACAAAGTATTGGCGAGTTCTGCGCCATAAAATTGCATGCATTTGAAAATACTATTCGTCTGTCTGTAACGCTTCTTACTGTTTTGGTTCCTGTTTCTCCGTCTCATCCCATAGCAACCCTGATATTTCCAATGACTGTTACGCCAGATTTCCCGGTACGCGTGATGCTTGCACTTGAAACATTCGCTGTCGCTATTTTGCTCACCGCTGCTAAGAGCGCTGTTCTCACAAAGAGGTCTGCAAAACGTGCATTCGCTGCCGATGTCCGGTGGGGTGAAATACAGACGGATTTTGAGACAGCGGTACGTGCTTTGCAACTGCGCAAGTGGGCGCACTTTGTGCATGGAGAACTTAAAGCAAGATTCCTGGCTATCGCTGTGCTTTTAGATCAAGCCCATTTCGCCAATGACACCATGGCTAAGGAACGAGCCATTGAGGCCGCTCGAGATCTTCTCCGCCAACCCGTGCGCCCAGCAGAGGCACAGAGACATTCCCTGCAAGAAGAATTAAATTTCCGCGCAGAGCTATGGGATTCAGTCATTCCGATTCAGCTGAAGTTCGGTGTGCAAAGCCAAATTCCTTGGCCGATTGTGGAACAGTGCGGTCTCGTTGTTGAAGAGGCAATCAATAATGCTCTCCAGCACGGCGCGGCTCATGGAGTGGATATTTCGGTTCACGAACTACCTGACACATCATTGGAAATCATCATTTCAAATGAAGGAAGTGCTGTAGGCAACCACATTCCAGGCATAGGGTCGTCAATCTATGACCAAGCAACCGGTGGAGATTGGTCCCTCACTACGAATGCGCATAATCAGACGCAATTGCATTTGCGGATAGCAACCACCCAGCCAGGTTAATTATCCGCTACTGACTACGATGGGTAAATGTTAGTTCGCAAACTTGATGGTGGTTTATCCACTGCCCTAGAAGCCAATGGAAATAAACTCACTGGTTCTTTATGGACGGGTGAACTTCTACGCACCGCGCCAAGGGAAATCGAGAAAGCACATCGTGATTTCGTCAACGCAGGAGCTCAGGTCATCATTACTTCTGCCTATCAACTCTCTTTCTCTGGGTGCGACATCCGCGGGTGGAGTAAGTCCGATGTCATCTCCGCGCTTGCGCTCTCTACCGAATTAGCGCGAAGCGCTTCATCAGATCATGACGTGCACGTCGCTGCCAGTGTTGGTCCCTATGGCGCATCCCTTTCCGACGGATCTGAATATCGTGGGCGCTATGGAGTCTCACGTTCAGTATTGCGCGAATTTCATAAGCAGCGCCTTGATATTTTGATAGAGACAGAGCCAGATATTCTGGCCCTAGAAACTATGCCCGATATCGAGGAAGTTGAAGTCCTTCTAGACCTACTGGATGAAACCGGAAGCGATATTCCCTTTTGGGTTGCGTACTCCTGTAAAGAAGGCAATCAAACAAATGCAGGTCAACCTTTTCGCGAAGCTGCGCAAATTGTTGCCGAAAGAAAATACGCTCTAGCTGTAGGCATCAACTGCACCGCCCCCGAATTCATTGCTCCTCTTCTTAACTCTGCCGAAATTGATTTCCCATTTGTCGTCTATCCCAACGCTGGAAGAAAATGGGATGCCTCCAAGAAAGAGTGGATTGGCAAACCCAATGGTCGATTTGCTCCCGATCTACTTGCAGAATGGATCGAACTAGGCGCAACCATTATTGGTGGGTGCTGCGGTGTTTCACCGCGAGATATCGAAGCGATGGAACTGCTTTACCAGTCTGCTACAGATCCATCGTCGTGATACCACTGCGTCGCTGTCACTGGTTGGTAAGGATGTTTCTTGGCTTCACTTTCGTTAATCTCGATACCGATTCCAATACCCATTGGAGCGAGAATATGACCATCTTTTAATTCAGGCATGGTTGTAAATACGTCCTGGCGCCAAGGAACATCTGCTCTCATAACTTCTTGAATCAAGAAATTTGAAGTCGCAAGGGCGAGGTGAATATTAACCATCGTCGCAACTGGACCGAGCGGATTATGCGGCGCCATAGTGACTCCAAATGTGTCACAGAGAGCTGAAATCTTCCTAAGTTCAGTGATTCCTCCAGCGTGACATACATCTGGTTGCGCAACATCTATAAGTCCGTCTCTCAAGAGGGGCAAAAATTCCATTCGCGTTAACAATCGCTCACCTGCGGCAAGCGGAACGTTTATCCCGCGTCGAGCCCGAACCATAGCTTCATGCTGATCTGGTGGGACAACTTCTTCAAGAAAGAATGGGCGAAACGGCTCTAAGACCTTGGCATATTGAATTGCCATCGCAGCAGTTGTTCGTCCATGAAAATCAATCATGATATCTAGGTCAGGGCCGCCTGCATCACGGGCAGCGCCCATTAGTTCTTCTGCATGCCGTAGCTTTGCATTCTCCCCTAATGGGGCGGATTGTGGAACAGCCAAAATCTTTACTGCAGTAAAACCATCAGCGACTGTCTGTTTTATTTTTGCTGCAAATTCATCGACAGTATCTGCGTTATACACGGCATCGGAATTGCCTCCACCAAGATGATCGTACATACGAACACGATCTCGGGCCCTACCACCGAGAATCCTCCACAACGGGACTTCCAATGCTTTAGCACTTATATCCCACAGTGCTTGATCGATACCACTGAGTGCAGTCATCGTCACAACGCCGCCTTTGAAGAACGGATGGCGATACATGATTTGCCATAACTTCTCGATATCACGCGGATCTTGTCCAATTACCAAAGGGGCAAGATCTTCAATCGCTCCAACAACGGCCATTGTCTGAAACTCCAGAGAGGCCTCGCCGATTCCTATAAGTCCTGGCTCGTCAGTGAAAACGCTCAGAATTACCCAGTTGCGCATATTCGCATTGATAACTGTCGTGGATATTTTCGTTATCTTCACCGTGTGGCCCCTTTGTTTTTCGTTTTATTGGTTCCTCGTATTTTGCCGGAATTTTACTTTAGGAAAAAGTGAATACTGCTTCTATGTGATGCTCACCTGTTATGCCGAGATTGGCCGCATCTGGCGGCGCGCTTTGCGGTTCAACGCAAACGCCCACCGGGTCTTCAGTGTAAATAACCCACCATGGTGCAGGTGAAGTCACGCTCACTTTTGCGGCCCCCGGCCAGGTGATGGTGGGTAATCTTTTGAAATCCGTGAAGGCGTCATCCCATGGAGGAGGTTTAGGAGATGAATATTCTCCAGTGGGCATTACATCCAAACCCTTAACCAACATACGATCTGCTTCAAATTCAACAATGGCGCTCTCGCCTTTTTCCAATTGGGTACGAAACCAAGGATGAAATCCGAGCCAGGCAGGGATCTCACAACCATTAGCCGAATATTCCAGACTCCAATGCACTGAATTGCCCTTAACTTCAAATCTTTGTTCGGCCACCGCAGGTGAATAAGGAGCAGGCATCTCTAAGCGTGACGAGGTCGCACTCGTCTTCTCCCACGCTGAATAGAATCCGTACCCATGTTCGGCATGAGGTGGTTCCCAGTCAACGGGCAACAAAAACTCATTTCCAGACTTGTCGTTAATCATTCCATTCTTAACCCGACCCGCCCATGGCACCATTGCATACCACCCCCAATCCATCAAACTCGGCCTGGGTTGCACAACAAATTCAAGTCCATGCCATTTCAATGAAGTTACGCGGGAACCGAGAGATAAATCAACAATGAGAGATATCTCTTCTCCAACTATCTCTAATAAAGAATCGTCAGCCATGAGAAATCCGTTCGCGTTTCATACTCACTTTCCGATTCCCGCAGTAAGTCCATTTACGAGTTGCTTTTGGAAGATCAAATAAACGACAATCGCAGGAATTGCGCTAATTATTGATCCGGCCATTAGTACCGTCACATCAGTTGTTCGTCCCGATGCCAAGGCACCAAGCCCTACGGTAATTGTTCTGTAGTTTTGATCTTGCAAGAAAAGAAGTCCTACCAATAGATCATCCCAAATTTGAATAAATTGCAAAACAACAATTGTTATAAGCGCCGGCACAGCTAATGGAAGTGCAATTCGACGAAATACATTTGCATAACTCAGGCCATCAACTACCGCCGCCTCGACTAATTCATCGGGGATGCCTCGGAAATATGAAGTCATAAGAAAGGTGGCAAACGGAGTTCCCAAAGCTGCATAAACCAAGATTGCAGCCCAGTATCCACTGAGTAAATGCCAGTTACTTGCGTTGATATACGCGGGAATAATGATTGACTGCAATGGAATCAACATAGCTCCCACAATTCCGAGCAAAACAACTGGTGAGAATCTAAAGGTTAATTTTGCAAGAGCAAATCCGGCAAGCGAGCTAACAAAAAGAATAATCGCGATTGCTCCAGCACAGACTAAAGTAGAATTAAGCAATTGCTGGCCAACAGGCATGACGGAGAAGATCTTCCTCCAGGAAATAAGTGAATGTCCTGGTTCCCCTAAAAACTGTGCTTTAGATTTGAATGACGTATTAATCATGAAGCCGAATGGATAGAGCATCACAACTGCTAAGACGCTCATCAGCAGAAAAGTGAAAGAATTCTTTAATTTCATCGGATTACTCTTTATTCCGAATTAGCAAAAGTTGGGCAGATCCCAATATGGCCATGATAAAGAAGAGAATAACTCCAAGCATTGCACCCATTCCAAAATTTCCACGTGAGAAGGCGCTCTGATATACAAAGAACTCTAATGTCGTGGTACCAAACCCTGGTCCCCCACCGGTCATTACAAAGATCAAACTGAAAAGCGCAGTAAAAGCACTGATTACCGTAATGATGAATGAGAACTGAATAAAACGTTTTAGTTGCGGAAGCGTGATGTTCCAAAATATCCTCAGCGAATTAGCCCCATCCATACGTGCCGCTTCGTTCAAAGACATGTCAAGAGTGGCCATGCCAGTAAGAAAAATTATGCTATTTGTGCCCACCATTGACCATATGAATGTAATTCCTACAGCTACCAGCGCACCACGTTCTGAAGAGAGTAAATCGGTATGAATAAACCCTAATCCGAAACCCTTAAGTAAATCATTCAGAAGTCCCTGCTGCGCGAAGAAGCGAAGCGAAACCATTCCTATTACTACCCATGAAATGGCCGTAGGTAGAAAGTAAATAGTGCGAAAGAATTTCCAGCCCACAACTTTTTCGTTAAGCATGTAAGCGATTCCCATAGGAACGATAATCGCAACGGGGACGGCTAAAAGTAAGAGTGCGTTATTTTCGAGAACTCTCCAAAAAATGGGACTTTTGAATTCACGGATAAAGGTATCGGGCCCTATCCATTTGGAAACAATTCCATCCCATTTAGTCATCGAATAATACATAGCTTGATAAATCGGAAGACCCAAAAATGCTGCTACGAGTAAGAACGCTGGTGCCGAGAAGAGCATGCCTGTTCTAGCTCGTTGCTGATGTAATGCTGACGTTCTCATTTCTTTTTTCTCGTTCCTTTAATCTGAATGAATTGGAGCCAAAGAGAGGACATCTGCGTCCTCTCTTTGGCTCCAATCTACCTATTGTTTACTCTTGATACTGCTTAATCAGGTAACTTATACGTTTCGGTCTTGGCATCGGCTGCAATTTGCTCCCATACCTGCCTTAACTGTTTAAGCGCTGCCGCTGGCTTGATCTTCCCCGCCAAAATGGATGGAATGATCTTATTGCCAGCATCAACAACATCACCTTGGATGACGTTATCGAGCATTGGGAATGCTGTGAGACCACCTGTTTCAGTGAAAGCAAGCATCTCTTTATTAACAGGGTTAGAAGTTGTTGATCCAATGACGTTTGGAATGAGTCCCGCTTTATCAAAGATTGCGCTTGCCTCATCTGTTGTCATGAATGTAACAAATCCTGCTGCTGCCGTGATGTTCTTTGAGTACTTCATAATTGAAATACCCTGTCCAGCCATTTGAACAACACCAGTCATTGGGGCATCAGAGAATGGAGGCACAAATGCGCCAACTTTGTCTCCGAATTTGTCGGTGAACTTCTGTGTATCCCACGTGCCATCAATAATCATCGCTGCTTTTCCGCCAAGGAAGTCATCCATGTTATTGGTTTTGGTGAGTATGTCTGAATTTGTGCAACCCTTAGTTTTCAACGCAGCATATTTTTCGTATGCAGCTACGTTTGAAGGAGAATCCCATTGATCTTTACCACTGTAAAGATCACGGAACCCGGTAGAGGAAGCTTGACCAATTGTTATATAACTGGAGTCATACCATGGGTAGTAGAGGGCTCCTAAGCTTTGCCCGCCATTTCCATAAACCATTGGTGTGTAGCCTGATGATTTCAACTTTCCGCATGCGGCATAAAGTTCATCCCACGTCTTTGGAACGGAAGTTACGCCAGCTTTGGTAAAGGCCTCTTTATTGTAAAAGCCCATATAGAACTGACGATCGGTAAGCATGATGTTTGGACCATTAGCAATATCAAAATTGTCTGCGGTCCATTCCAATCCACCCATACGGGCAAGTGCTTCATCCGGAACTAGGCCTTTGAGGTTTGCCAAATAACTCTTATGAATAAAGAGGCAACACCACATGAGAGCTAGGTCAGGACCTGTTTTTGAAACAGCTGCTGCTTGAAGCAGCGCAAAATAGTTATCAGCAGGCTGACTAACTAAATTGAAAGTAACATTTGGGTGAAGCGCCGTGTAGGCCTCTGTCAACGCCTTTACAGCCACTCCATTTTGAGTATCACCCAAGTTGTGCCAGAGAGTAAGCGTGACTGGGGCATCGGAAACGGTTGATTCCGAACTTGCCGAAGTCTTATCTGATGAACTGCTGCAGCCCGCAAGTGCAAGGGCAACCGCTAATACGCTTGCAACGATGAACTTTTTCTTCATGAGTCCTCCTGTAAGTGACTGGTTATTTACGTTGAATCGTTCTGCGGTCATGAGCGACCTACCACAGGCGAAACAAACCTACGAGACTCAGTCGTTGCAGCACGTAGGAAATCGAAGTCACATCCTTCATCGGGTTGAAGTACATGTGATTGATACAAGGCTGGCCATCCCCGCAAATGTTCGCTTTTAGCGGGTGACCAGGCTTCTTTTCTTGCCTGTAGCTCATTTTCAGAAACCACAAGTGTCAGAGTTCCTTTAGCTACATCTAGTTCAATGAGATCTCCATCGCAGACCATATCTATTAAGCCACCGACCGCACCTTCTGGTGATACGTGTAGAACGCAGGTTCCAAATGAAGTGCCGCTCATTCGAGAATCTGTCACGCGAACCATGTCAATGATTCCTTCAGCGGCAAGTTTCTTTGGAATCGGAATCATTCCCCACTCGGGCATCCCAGGAACACCCACTGAGCCACAACCTGTAAGCACTAGAACGCTATCTTTTGTTACGGGAAGGTCGGGATCATCAATTCGTTCGCGCATATCTTTATATCCAGTAAAAACAATTGCCGGGCCGACGTGTTTCATTAATTCGGGTGAGGCTGCCGAAACTTTTATAACGGCGCCTTTGAGGGCAAGATTTCCGGCGACCACTTTAAATGCTCCCGTATTTTGGAGCGGATTATCTATCGATCGAATGGCGCTACCAAGGGCTTTCTTGGGTGAAATATATTCAGCTAAAGTTTTGCCCGTAAGGACTTGTGCATCCAGTTCAAGTAATTGCTGCATTTCAAATGCCAGTGCCGGAAATCCACCAGAGCGATGAAAATCTTGTATGAGCCCGCTACCGGAGGGTTCGACATCGGCAAGAACTGGAATATTTTCACCAAGGCGGCCAATGTCATCAAGAGTTAATTCTCCGCCAATGCGACCAGAAATAGCCAACAAGTGAATGATGGCATTTGTCGAACCACCGCATGCATGAAGCACGCGCACGGCATTACGAAATGCTTTGGGGGTCATTACATCTGAAGGTAATACCTGTTCGTTCACCATTGTGACAATTTCAACGCCTGAGTCGAAGGCTGCAGTCTTGCGATCGGGATCACCAGCAGGAATTGTGGATGTACCAGGCAATGACATACCAAGTGCTTCAACCATTAACGCTACTGAGGAAGCAGTACCCATAGTGTTGCAAGAACCTAGGCCGCAGTTGAGGCAGCCTTCAAACTCGCGCCATTCTTCTTGCGAAATATTTCCAGCTCTGAAATCTGCCCACATTCTCCAAAGATCGGTCCCTGTGCCAATTCTTTTACCTTTGTAAACGGGTGCAGGCCGTGCACCAGCAGTAAACATAATTGTCGGGAGATTAGAACTTGCTGCGCCCATAAGTGCTCCAGGAACGCTCTTATCGCAGTTAGCAAGCAATACAACGCCATCTAGCGGATAGGAGCGAAGATATTCCTCAACTTCCATGGAGAGCAAATTTCGATAGAGCATCGCCGAAGGCTTCATTAAATCTTCGCCCATCGACATAACGGGAAAGACCATCGGAATCCCGCCGGCCTTAATAATCCCCGATTTAATATCGTCAATGTAATCACGCAAAGGAAGATTGCAAGGATTAAGGTCGCTAGAGGAATCTGCAATTCCTATTATGGGCCGCTCGTTATCGGGCTCGAGCTGAAAACCGACCGATGCCAAAACAACGCGATGAGAGAGCGCAACCTCATCATTTCCTGCAAACCACTCACTGCTTCGCAGAGTACGTTTAGATGACATTGGTATCTTTCACGGTTTTGGAATTCCAAGTCCTTGGGCACCTGGCTTTGATTGAACGAGATTCTTTCCGCTGCGATGTATCCATTCAAGAGAGATTTCGGCGCGACGGACTTTTTCGCGCGCTATAAGCGCCGCATCCGCATCAAGGTGCATTCCTGATGGATAGAGTCCGCGTGAATTTCGGAGCCCGAATTTCACATAGAGAGGAGATGCGACGGCAATAAGATCTGCGGCTTCGTTACCTCGGACCACACCACCCAGGCTGTCTGGTGCTTCAACGTATAAATCAATAGGTAAAGAAGTCACTCCACGCATCTCGGCAAGTTCGTTCAAAGTGAGATCTGTCGGAAGGTTTATTGTGTCGCCACCTAGGGATTCCAAGACTTTTACCGTTGCTGGATTTGACGGTGCTTTCATTACGGAGACTTTGAATACAACATCCTTTGGGATCTGATTCGCCTTACGAGCATCTGCTAAAACCTGAAGGACTCCAAGATCGGCAATCAACAATCCGCGGATTCCGCATTCGATGGCGCGCAGTGAGTCCTCCACCGCATAACGCAGCTGACGCATTCCACGAACCGAACCGTTGAGTGCTGCTCCTTCGGGCCCACGCGACATTGCACTGACACCCCACTCTTCGCGAGGCCCAATAAAGAGAGAAATTTCAAGACCGGCATCAGCTGCAATGCGAGACATCTCGCGTAACTCTTTCTCTGTGTGAAGCATTGCTCCACTGCCTTGAGAGACTCGGTTTACAACCACGCCGCGCTTAGAGGCTTCATCGATAACTGCGGCTAGAACTTTCGGACCTTCAACGGATGGGATTTCGATCCTAAAATCTGCACCATCTGGAAATCGCAACGCGCTAGAGATGGGAATGGATTCTGTGGGTAACCCGCCCAACAGTGCATCTGAAAGCATAAAAGGTTCCGTTCGGTATTGCCGAACAGCGTTCGGTAGTAATAGTATTGGCGTACAAGATACGAATGTCAACGATTGACGGGAGGGTATTGGGATGCCAGAGAAGAAGAATTCTTCAAATATAGGCAGCGTCACCAAAGCTTTAAATCTCGTCGACCTTGTTATGGCTGGGCCTAACGAGGGGCTGACACTGAGTGAGATTGCGCGTGAGATGAAGAGCTCCAAAAGCGCAACTCATGCAACCTTGCGCACACTCGTAGACCATAACTACCTTCGTATGAGCGAACCGGGCCCTAGGTATTTACCAGGCATGGCCTTAATTCGTCTCGGGGATCTGGCAAGTGCGCGTGATCCCATTGCTAGCCTTTCTCGTTCAATTATGAATGAACTGAGTAAGAAAACAGGGCTCACTGTCCGAATCGCCCGCAATTACGATGGCTACCCAGTATTTATCGAACGAATTGATGGGCCCGGCGTAGTGCGATTCTTTACTCCACTTGGAATACGCGAGCTTCCACATGTGAGTTCTGCCGGAAAGGCGATCCTCGCAGAATTATCTGACGAAAGAATTCGCGAAATCGTTGAAGAATCTGGATTAGAAGCGCGAACGCCAAAATCTATAACGACTTTACCCAAATTAATGGCTGACATTCGAAAGATTCGCGTACGCGGTTATGCAGTTGATGACGAAGAAGATGCACAAGGGGTTGTATGTATCGGAGCCGCTTTTTACGATCATTTTGGACAATGCGCAGGAGGAATCAGTGCCACTGGTTTGAAATCTGAGCTCCCTATTGAAGAGATTGCAAAACTTGGAATTAAGATTCTCAAACATGCTGAAGCTATAACTAAAAAACTCGGCGGTAAAGTGAAAGTAAGAGGTTGATGATGCTCGCACTTAAGACATCCGGGAATGGAAAACTAGAACTCGTAGAGGAGTCGATTCCTGTTCTAGGTATGGGCCAAGTTCTCATACAACCTGTTGCTGTTGGAATTTGTGCAACAGATCTAGAGATTACTCATGGAACAATTGATCCTGCCTATGTAAATTATCCAATCACGATTGGGCATGAGTGGTCTGGCGTGGTTGTCGAATGCGGAGAAGGTGTCAAACGCATCAATATTGGTGATCGAGTCGTTGTTCAAGGAATCATTCCTTGCGAGAAATGTCGTGAATGCAAAGGCGGGCATACAAATAGATGTGAAGTTTACGATGAGTATGGATTTACCCGCAATGGAGCTGCTAGTTCTGCAGTGTGCGCGCAAGAACATCTCGTACATGTGCTTACAGCTAAAACATCAGACGAATCAGGAGCTCTCGTTGAACCTGCAGCTGTAGTAACAACAGGTTTATTGAAAGCGAACCCATCAGATAACGCAAGAATTCTGGTCATCGGCGATGGCACAATAGGTCTCTTATCAGCCAAGCTAGCCCGTGCATGGAAGCCTTCCAAGGTAGATCTAGTTGGCCTTCGCCCCGAACAAGGACCACTCGTTGCCCAAGCAGATGTTGATACATTCTTTTTAACTTCGGATGTAAACGATGAGAAATATGATCTAGTTATTGAGGCATCAGGATCTAAGTCCGGATTCGAAATGTCCATGACAAAAATGATCCGTGGCGGCACGCTATTAGTTTTAGGTTTGATTGGCCACCAGGAGACAATTCCCCTTGCAGTAGATGACCTGGTAAATGGTGACTTCACAATGTACGGATCATTTGGCTACACGTCGAAAGCATGGGCGAAGACAGTTGAGTTGCTCAACTCGGGAGAGCTTGATTTAACATTTCTTGTCACTCATAAGTTCCCCCTAACTCAGTGGGAACTTGGGGTTGATGCATTACTCAATGCCCCAGCCCCGCGCGGAAAGGTTCTTCTGCTTCCGTAAAACAGTCGGCTATTACCCAAAAGTTTTAGTGTGGGTGAATAACTTGCCTTACTACCTGTGCCCCTTGCAACGCATCCATAGTCTCGTTTACTTGCGACATTGGACTCGTAGAGGTCAACAATTTCTCAACGGGCAACTTGCCTTCGCGCCAAAAGTCTACAAACTCAGGAATATCAATTCGCGGATTAGCCGAACCTAAATAAGAACCTTTGATTGTCTTTATCTCAGATACCAACGACAGTGCTGAGATTGACAACATCTCCTCTGCCCTGGGAAGTCCAACAGTTACAGTAATTCCACCACGACCTGTTGCCTCGTATGCTGCTTTCAAAGTATCGGCTCGCCCTGCTGCCTCAACAGCAACCGCAACTCCCCCAGGTAGATGATCACGAAGATTCTCGCTGGGATCCAAAGCAAAATCAGCACCAAGTGATAAAGCAAGTTCGCGTTTTGAAGCCACTGGATCGATTGCAAATATTGGTGAAGCTTTAGAAATCACTGCGCCGAGCAGTGCTGACAAACCAACACCACCTAAGCCCCACACACCTAAGGATTGACCTGGTTGTGCCTGCGCAGAATTTCGCACCGCACCGATGCCTGTCAAAAGTGCGCATCCAAAAAGTGCTGCAAGATCAAGTGGAATGTCATCGGGAATTTTCACTAACGATCGCTCATCTAGTACCGCATATTGGCTATAGCAAGAGACGCCGTTGTAGTGATTTACGGACTTACCATTGAGAGTGATTCGCGATCCGCCATTAATCATTTCGCCTCGAGCATTCGCAGCGGCTCCGACTGAACAATATGCAGGAATACCGGATGTGCATTCGTGACATGTTCCGCAACTTGGCAAAAATACTGTTGTTACATGATCGCCGATTTTTAGAGATGTGACATCTGCTCCAAGTTCAATCACAACACCTGCGGATTCGTGCCCACCAATTATTGGTAGCGGACGTTGGCGAGTGCCATTCACCACAGATAGATCAGAATGGCAGATTCCCGCCGCTTCAATCTTGACCAAAACCTCACCCTTTCCAGGCGGTGCTAGGTCAATTTCTACAATTTCAAGAGGTCGAGAAGTTGTATATGGAAGGCTCGCTCCACTTTCGCGAATCAATACGGCTAGTGATTTCATTCTTGCAACCTATAGTGAGATATCCTGCCTGTCTACGAAGAGTCGGTTTTGTTCCGCATAGCGAACTCAACTATCTTTACCCAGTAGGTCAAGGGGCGGTAGCTCAGTTGGTTAGAGCCCAGAACTCATAATTCTGTCGTCGTCGGTTCGAGCCCGACTCGCCCCACTTAAGGATGTGTGTGAAGCCCAGCAAATTTCATGAGGAATCAGTTTTTTGGCAGACTTTGATAGGTCAAAGCCTGTGATTGCCACGAGAGAGTAATTACTTGAGCTACAACTTCGGCAAGTATTGGTCGAACCTCATCCCACGATTTGCCATATATTTCACGAAAGGCTTGGTTGGAACTTTCACCTAATGCAAGACGTTCTTGCAGAGCAAAGAAGGATTCTGAGCCACCGATACTTACTAAAGTTTCAGTAGCTACCTCACCCAAAGAGTATGCAAGAGCAAATTCACTGGTTGCCGAACAAGTGGTTGGGTCGTTAGCTCGGCTTAAATAGCCATCAACTTCATCCTTGGTCCAAGTTCTGGCCGTGGTTTGTGTTCTTTGAACAGAGTCAGTACTTAAATAGTATGGCTCTAGATGTTTGACAGATAGATACTGCTGGAAATTATCTGAAACAACTGCCTGGGTCCACTCTGGCCCACCCTCTCTCAACCAGCAGGGTTCAAACCTCTTTCGGTCAAGGGTGTTGGTGAGCACTGCTACTTGAATAGAGTGCACATATTCGTGAGCCATCGTATGCACACCATTGATATGGGTTCGAAATTGCTCCATATTTGGGCAAACACTAAACATCAACGCAGTGGCTATTGATCCATCAGGGTAAGTGGAACGGCTCCTAGCATGATCGTGCCCATCACATTTGATTTGAGTGAAAACAGAACCAGCTGGTTGGCTCGTATTTATTCCAAATATGTCGTCTAACGCACCCTTTATCCACCCGCTGTCCTTGTACATGGTGTCGATTTGTAACTCTGATGCAACTCTTTCTTCCTGAGTCGTTGCTACAAAAATAATGCTCCTTGGAGATGGGATTCTTGCGAATAACGAAAAGGTTCTTTTCAAATACCTATCAGCTTCACCAACATTCGGGTCAACTAGCAGCGCCCCTGGACTTATATACGACTTATACCCAGACAATGCACTCGGTAAATTTGCGTTGCGCAGAATGGTTGCTTGCGCATCCGTCCATGATGCTGCAGCAATGTCATTTATTCTGGATGAGACGTTTTCCCAAGTAATTCCATATCCACCAACAACTGAGTGTGGCACTATATTTTGGTAAGCGTTGCTAAATGTATAAGCAACGCCAATGCCATTTCCCTTAGAGTCATGGTCTTGAATACTAATTTCACCTACGTAATACCATCGAACAATTGTGCCCGGATCAATATATGCCGTGATCCACGCCCGCGATGTTTTGCTACCAAAAGAAGAATCTCCACATGATTCCTTATCAGGAATCCAGCCTGATCGGATTGGTTTGATGTTGAGCCATTTTTTCCCAACGAACGCCTGAAGAGTTGCTTTGGTCTTAGTTGGATTAGCACACCCATAGCCGGCTTCTGAGACCATCCGGGCATCAATAGTGTTCTTTGCATGATAGTAAACAGCTGGTTTTGCCATGTAAGCGGCTAAGGCTGAGGTTGGAATAAGCGCCATTACCAACGTAAGGATTAAAACATTTAATAGACCTACTCTGTGGCGCATTCCAATCTACCTCTCCGTAGATAATGCCTCAAGGATTTGAGGTGACTAGCCCAATCATGGTTCCGTCTACTTAAGTTCGAATCTGGCTCGTCCTGTCAGGTTCTACTTCTTCTTAAATCCCTTCGGACAGACTGGCTTAATCGCAGAAACCTTCTTTGTGAGATTGCCTTTCATGCACGTAATAACTTTTTTCTTTGCAAGTGGCTTAGATACTGCGGTCGGTTTTTGCTGTGCAAGTGCATCGGCTGCCACTTTCTCCTTTGCAGCTTTGTCAGCGGCTGCTTTAGCCTCGGCATCCTTTTTCGCTTTCAACTCAGCTGCAGCCTTAGCATCGGACTCTTGCTTGGCTTTCAACTCAGTTGCTGCTTTCTCCTCAGCGATCTTGTTGGATCCACCAGAAATCGTGATATCAGTTGGTAGGGATGCGATTCCAGTTGCAACTACATATAGCTTTGAAGGGCCATTCTCAACATCTGATCCAATGGTCATATTAAATGTTGATGGCACCATCGGAGTAATGGATGTACTACTTATGCCAGAAGTAGTTGCATAAAAGACATGATGAGATGCATTGTTCACGATACGAACAAGCGGGTAATTAGTGGTCGCTTGCCACTCATCCCCCCAATGTAGACCTTGCGTTAAGCCAGAAAGTTGCTTACCCGAGATCGTGTATTGAGTCTTTGGTGCAAGATCCAGCGATGAAA
>CAEZYB010000008.1_pt1 | contig 14317 bp, 12 predicted proteins | sample 7265401 | NCBI WGS metagenome assembly CAEZYB01 (sample SAMEA6813923, study PRJEB35770) | uncultured Actinomycetes bacterium | biome: Freshwater; feature: Freshwater reservoir; material: water | place: Czech Republic | collected 2017-04-14 | depth 30m m
AATACATCTCATTCTGGGAACCATCTAGAAATTTCATCAGCGAAGGCCTGATGAGCCTCTTCTTCTTTCTCGTTGGTCTTGAAATTAAACGCGAATTTGCACATGGTGAACTGAAGAATCCAAAATTCGCAGCGCTTCCAGTAATCGCTGCCGTTGGCGGAATGGCAACTCCGGCAATCATATTTACGCTTTTCAATCACTCTGGCACCGGAGCCGAAGGTTGGGCTGTGGCAATGCCGACGGATATCGCACTCGCACTTGGCGCATTAGCCTTGCTTGGAAAACGCATAGACACTTCACTCAAGATATTCCTTTTAACGTTAGCAATTGCTGATGATTTGGGTTCCATTATCGTTCTCGGAACTTTTTACTCTGGAGGAATAAGTCCACTAAGGATTGCATCAACAATCGGAGCAGTACTGCTTGCTTGGGTAATCCCAAATAGGAGCGTTTTCACCACTGATCGACTTATAAGAATCATTCACCCCTGGACTAGCTTTCTCATTATTCCATTATTTGCATTGGTCAATATTGGAATCACTTTTGATTTTGGAACCATTGGCACTTTGATTACATCACCCATTGCCTTGGGCCTCATAGTCGGCCGAATACTTGGGAAAATTGTTGGAATAACACTATTCGCTTGGCTCGCCATAAAAATCGGTATTGCCAGCAAGCCAGAATCACTTTCTTTTAAAGAAATCGCTGGTGCCGGAGCATTGGCTGGGATGGGGCTTACTGTTTCCCTTTTCATCGCAGACTTGGCATTCACCGATACTCATCAACTTGACCAAGTGAAGGTTGGATTAATCATCTCCGCGATCATTTCTTCGCTTTTAGGTTTAACTATTCTCCGACGATATTCAGTGGCGCAGGACTAAATAGATTCTTGGTGGCGAATACGTTTTCTCGACAAGAGGATATGACCAAAAAAGCCAATTGCCAGAGCAATAATTACTCCCAAATTAGCAAAAGCCCAAGGACCGTTTTTGCCGCCTATTAGTCCTAGAAAATAACCTTGCCATGAGAGCCAGGCAGCAAAGGAATTAGTAACGAAACCCCATCCAATAAATGATCCCAACGCCATCAAGAGTAACGAACGAATATTCCACGCACCATATTTGCCATCTGCGTTAAATAGATCAGCTTCAACGTAATCTCTTTTACGCATCATTACATCAGCAACAAATATCGCAGACCACACAGCAATAGGGACTCCCAGCGTTATGAGAAATCCTTGAAAAGGAATAGAAAAATTACCTGCAAACCAGACTATATAAATGGTCCCTGCCAGCATAATAAATGCATCGATACTGGCGGCAATGTGCCTGCGCACGGGGAGGCCGATAGATACAAGCGCTAAACCGGAGGAATAGAGATCGAGAATCGCTCCCCCAACCAAACCAAGCACTGCAACACAGGCAAAGGGGATCAGGTACCACGTTGGTACTAATGTGGTGAGTGCTCCAATAGGGTCCATTGCAATTGAGTCACTGAGTTCTTTGCTGCTTCCAGCAAGCAACGCGCCATAAATCACCAAAACAATGGGAACAATCGAAGCACCAAAGACCGTCCATCCGACAACGCTACGACTCGATACGGTGCGTGGAAGGTAGCGCGAATAATCGGCAGCCGAGTTAACCCATCCGAGGCCAATTCCTGTTATTCCAAAGATCATTGCTCCAATAAAGGCTTGGACGCTTCCTTGTTGTATTAACGAGACTGAGCTCCAGTTGATGTAATGGAAGGTTAAGACGATATATCCAACTGTCATCGCTAACGTTGCAATTGTGAGCCATTTTTGCAATCTCATAATGACATGGAAGCCTAAAACGCCGCCGAACACAGTCAGACCAACTGCTACTGAAAAACCGAGAACACGTGCCAGGTTATGGTCAATATGCCCAATACGAGATAGGACTGTTTCAGTTGCCAATGTAGCCAAGGAAACTAAAACCGTTTCCCATCCAACAAAAACTAAATAGGAAAGTAAACCTGGAACGATATTTCCCTTAACCCCAAATGCCGCCCGAGATAAAGTCATCGTCGGCGCGTTGGAACGTTTTCCCGCCAAGGAACTTATGCCAACCAAGATAAATGAAAGGACGACACCTAAAACTGCTGCAAGTGCCACCTGAGAAAAAGAAATTCCGAAACCTAAGAAAAACGCTCCATAGGAGAGTGCCAAAAGGGAAACATTGGCCCCACACCACGGCCAGAAAAGCGAACGAGCCGCACCCGACCTTTCTTCTTCGCGGATAAAATTCGTGCCATTTAGTTCGAGGTTGAGTTCTAGGTTCAGATCAAAATTCGGCACGTAACTCTCCCTATCTTTTTTTCAGATTTTTATAATGTAGGGGCGTAATCCTACTTCGCGGTCTCCTTTAAAGCGCGTCAAGTAGTACCCTGGGCAGCTTATGGAAACTATATTTGGTCTGCGACGTCGCGATCCCCGCACTCCATTTGACCACGTTCCATTTCATGATCCCGGAAAGCCAAACATTTCTTCAGTCCCTGCATTCCTATTCTGGATAGGCAAGAGTCAATGGTGGATCATTCTGACAGGAACTTTCTTTGGCATCATCGCCTTTTCATGCTTAGCGCTCATGCCTGGTTTTCTTGGAAGAGGAATCCAAGCGATTAATGATCACGACCAAGCAGCGGTTAACAAATGGGCACTCATCATCGTAATAATCGGCACTTTGCAATCTCTAGCTGGCGTGATGCGGCATAGAAGGGCGCTTGGGGGTTGGATTGTCGCTGCCACCCGCCTACAACAAATAATCACACGCAAGGCAGCTTCACTCGGAGCAGATTTGCCTCGGCTTGTCTCCACCGGGGAAGTAGTTTCAGTAAATAGTAATGATGTCGAACGGGTCGCCCGTGCCTTTGATTTGATACCTCGGCTCACTGGCGCAATTATTTCCTTCGTCTTTGTCTCAGTCATGCTCATTAGCGCTTCCCCAACTATCGGTTGGTTAGTTGTTCTAGGCGTGCCTTTGATGAGCCTTGGTATTGCCCCAGTGATTAAGCCGCTGCAAACGCGCGAAGCCTTTCAAAGAAAGAAGCTCAGTGATGCTTCCAACTTAGCTGCTGACACTGTTGCCGGTCTTCGCGTGTTGCGCGGAATCGGCGGAGAAGAAACTTTTATTGCACGTTTTAAATTAGCATCGCAAGAAGTAAGGGCAGCTGCTGTAAGGACTGCTCGTATGCGTTCATTTCTCGAAGGCCTTCAAGTCATCCTCCCTGGCGCTCTCGTGCTAGGTGTTATCTATATCGGCGGAAACATGGTTGCTGCTGGCGACCTTAAAATTGGTGCCCTTCTCTCCTTTTACGGATATAGCGCATTCCTTGTACTCCCCCTCAAAGTTCTCACTGAAAGCGCTCAAAGAATCACATCCGCTACCGTTTCTGCAAGGCGCGTAATTAATCTGCTCGCAATCGAATCAATTAATCGTTGGGGAAATAACGAATCTCCAGATACTCGCGCAATCTTGCGCGATGGAATATCCGGGCTTGAAATCATGCCTAATGAATTCTTAGCAATTGTTAGCGATAACCCACTTCTGGCCGATGAACTCTGTGATCGACTCGGAGGCTATATCAATGCTGATCAAGTCTATTTAGGTAACTTGCCTTTAACCACTTTTTCACGAGATTCCATCCGTACAGCTATTTCTTCGCAGGAGAAAGATCCCGCAATACTCTCTGGAACAATTGGTTCAATCTTTACTGTTCCACATAGCGGCCGATTGACAATCGATGATGCAATGCAAGCCGCGAGTGCGCAAGATATTCTCGACTCGCTTGAAGGCGAAGGTATGAGCGCTGAAGTTGTCGAACGCGGACGCACATTGAGTGGGGGTCAACGCCAACGACTATCCCTTGCTAGAACTCTTTTCGTGGATGCCCCAATAATTGTTCTTGATGACCCGACAAGCGCGGTCGACTCACATACCGAGGCGCGTATAGCTAGCCGGTTGATGGATATCAGAAATGGTCAGACCACAGTTGTATTCACGAATTCTCCATTGATACTAGATAAAGCCAATCGAGTGGTCCTGATGGTCAACGGACGCAAAATCGATGAAGGAGCACACACTCAACTCCTTAAGACATCTCAAACATATCGAGAATTAGTTACGAGGGGCGCATGAAAGGAAAAATTGCCACAGATCAATATCTTCCACCCAGTGCATTCCCCTCCCCACCCAAACGTTCGCAGAGGGTGCCGAAGGATTTTGGCCTAGGCAGAGCCTCCTCTCGATTGCCTATTGCCAAGGCGTCCACCGTTAATCGTGAGATGTATACCTTGGTTATGAAACACCGTCGTGGCTTCTACGTTGTTGCTGCTCTTCAGTTAATTACCGCTGGTTGCGCGCTGGTTTCACCTCGTGTCTTTGGAAATCTTTTAGGAACGCTAAGTTCAGATCCTAAGCACGCTCACATTCTGCAGGCGGTACTCATAGCTGGCAGCGCACTTGTAGTGCAAACAATATTTGCTTACTGGACTCGTGTTAAGGCATCGATACTTGGTGAATTCGTTCTCTCTTCCTTACGTGAGCGATTCCTGGAACGCGTAGTTGAACTTCCTCCTAACGTAGTTGAACGAGCCGGAAGCGGCGAGCTATTAAGTCGAACAACTACAGATATCGACCACATTCAATGGGCGGTAAGAGATGCAGTTCCAATCATCACAATCTGTCTCGTATCCTTAACTTCCATTCTCGTTGCCATCGGCTTCACCGCTCCCATATTTATCGCCGCTGTATTAATTGGTATGCCACTTATTTTCGTAGCGACTCGACGTTATCTCCGTCGCTCGCCTCAGGCATATCGCACTGAAGCATCCTCTTACGCACTCATGAACTCGATCCTTGTAGAAACTGCAGAGTCTGGACGCACCATCGAATCACTGCGCCTAGGCGATGACAGGGTTGAAAGAAGTGATGCGGCGTTAGCTCGTTGGATTGAATGGGAACGCTACACATTACGATTGCGATGCCAGTGGTTTCCTTTTGTGGAAGCCGGTTACATATTCCCCCTAGCTGTTGTCTTGCTTGTTGGGTCGCATTTTTTTAATTTGGGCACTCTCACTATTGCCCAAATCACAACATGTCTTCTTTACTCGCAAATGATGATTGATCCGTTAGAAGGACTGCTCTGGTGGATTGATGAATTGCAAGGTGGGAAAGCATCTCTTTCTCGATTGCTCGGTATCCATGAAGTAGACGAGAGAGAGATCAAGGATTCTGACCCTGTGGGATTTGAGGTCAAGGGTGAAGATATTCATTATGGCTACAAGAGCGGCAGGGATGTACTTAAAGGAATTTCATTCCTTGTAGAACCAGGCACTCGCGTTGCAATCGTTGGTCCATCGGGCGCAGGTAAATCTACCCTCGGAAAATTGCTAGCTGGAATACAAGCGCCTGGCTCTGGAACTCTTACTGTTGGCCAGAGCGAAATTGGATACTTGCCCGTTGAAAAAGCGCGTCGCCACGTTGCCCTTGTTACGCAAGAGCATCATATTTTTGTTGGCACCCTTGCCGAAAATGTGACACTCGCACGCCCGAGCGCCACCGCCGAGGAAATTTGGGGCGCACTCATAGCCGTCGATGCCGAGGTTTGGGCCAAGGAATTACCGGAGGGTCTAGATACTCTCGTTGGTACCGGTGGAACCAAATTGCTCGCGACTCAATCGCAACAAATCGCATTAGCGCGCTTGGTATTGGCAGATCCTCATACTCTAATTTTGGATGAAGCTACTTCCCTCTTAGACCAACGTGCTGCGCGACATTTGGAATCATCACTATCTAAAGTGCTTGAAGGAAGAACTGTCATCGCCATCGCACATCGTCTACAGACAGCTCACGACGCAGACATAATCGCTGTAATCGAAGATGGAAGAATCACTGAATGGGGTTCGCATCAAGAACTCATGAGCGCAGACGGAGCATATGCGCAATTGTGGAAGTCCTGGAGAGATGAAACTTAAGCTCGCTTACTCTTTTTCACAATGAAATATAGACAAATCCCAATTCCAATTCCCCAGATCAAATCTATTGCCAAGGTACAAACCGCTGTAACGATCAGAACTGCAGCTTCGCTTTTCGTCGTCCTAAGAGATTCACGCAACGAAGTTGGATTAAGAATCCGATAACTGGTTCCGAGTAAAACACCTGCAATCGCTGCAGCAGGTATCTGGCTCACCCAGGGTGCCGCAACCAGGGCTACAAATAAAAGAACAATCGCATGAATCACAGAAGCAATGCGCGTGCGTGCACGTGCCCGTACGTTGACACTTGTTCTGGCTATCGCACCAGTTGCAGGCATACCTCCAAAGATTGAGGAAGTGGCAGTAGCAAGACCTTGTCCGAGCAGCTCGCGGTTTGGAGAATAGTGGTGTTCTTTGGATACGTGGGCGAGACCATCTGCTACTCGCGCAGATAAAAGCGACTCTATAGCGCAAAGAAGAGCAATGAGAAAAGCTGGCCAGAGCAGATGCGATATATCGGCGATGGAGATATCTCCCCCAGCCCATGTACCAACACTTCGTGGAATTTCACCAATGGTATTAACAGATAGAGAAAACATTCGAACAACTATCAACGAAAAAACAATTGCGATGAAACTAGCGGGAATATGGATCCGAATGTGCAACTTTCGAGAAAGTGGCGGATACCCGAATTTAACAAACAGCGTCAGCGCTACCACTGCCAGTGTTTGCCATTGAATTTGTGCATGCAGGGCGTTACTTATCGTTCTCCAGGCAACAACAAGAGAGCGATCACCTTCGGCTTTCGCAATTCCAAAAGCCAACGGCAACTGTTGCAGGGCAATAACACAAGCAATTCCGACAGTAAATCCTTCAACTACCGCCCAGGGTACTCGGTTGATTATTACCCCAAAGCGCAAAATTGCCATTGCCATCACCATTACTCCTGCAATAAGACCAAGAAGGGGAATAGCTCGAACACCGTAGGTGTGAATGATGGGTAAGAGCACAACTGTCATTGCTCCCGTTGGTCCGCTCACTTGATAATTGGAGCCACCAAATAATGCCGCTAAGAAACCAGCAATTATTGCTGTGGTAAGTCCAGCCGCAGGCGACATTCCTGAAGTAATTCCAAATCCCAAAGCAAGTGGGAGCGCTACTACAGCAACGGTGACGCCAGCAATTGCATCAGCAGTCAAACTCTTGCGATCAAAATGATAATCCGAACGCTTTGGCAACAAACTCTTACTCAAGAATAATCCTTCTTTCATACAGTTCTACTGCAAAACGTGGATATCGATGACGCTAATTATATCCACTTCTACAACAAATAACTCACTCCTAAATCATTCGCCATCCCGAGGCACATCGTGGATTCATGGCTGTGACTTTGATCTTCTTCTTCGTCTTGATGCAAGTAATAGTTTTTTTGGCAGCCGGTGTTGTTACCGCTTTGGCTGATACTGACCCTACTACGGTGAAGAAATAATCACCTTCAATCGGATGACCATCTTCAGAAACGACTCGATAATTAACATGAATCCGTCCTGTCGTCCGCACCGGTTTTAGACTTATAGTCAACCGAGCGCCACCGACGATGGAGTCATTCTGGTCGATCTGATTCCCCTGCGAATCGCGCACAATAATAAGGTTGGTTCGTTCGTCGCCGATAGTTATCAAATTTCCGTCAAATTCAATTCGCACTTTTTCAGGAAGCACTTGAACTTTCGCATTCGATTTAGGAATGGTTTCAACTAACTGAGCATGTGCCTCAGCTCCTGGTATGCCTAACGACAAACAAAGACCGATTGCACACATTATTCGCTTGATCTTCACGAGCACTGCTCCTCACTTAGAGATTCGATGAGAAAGTAGCTCGAGGACTTCATGTGATGAGATCCCCGAGCTACCACTCTCGGCTACTTAGTAGTTATAGAAGGAGCTGGACCGAATTCACTATCCTCGGTTGCAGCCTTTGTCGATCCATCGGTGATTATCCAACGAAGGAAGAGGGGCTTCTTGGCCCCTGCAACAATTGGCCCAAAACAAGTCTGGGTCGTTTCTAGATTAATCTTTTGAGCAACCTTGTTCCATGTGACTTTCATACCGAAGTCATAGAAAGTGCCATCATCAATAGCCCAGTATCGAGAACGTGCTGTCCAAGTCACCGTATAGAAATCAGGGGTTCCGGCAACATCGACAGTCGCTGATGGGATAACTGTTGACTTGAACCCTTGGTGGAATTCTGGCGTGGGTTTACCAGCAGAAGCAGGCACTTTGACTGAGAAGATACTTGTTCCGTATTTGATTGCTTTGTATGTGCAACCATGACCCAGGCTCATCCAAATGCGGCTAGAGGCGCCTGCAAGGTCAGAATATCCCTTGAGTTGAACTGAAACATGAGCGCTAGCAGGTGAGACTGAGACACCCATAGCAAGTGCTGACACGACCATAACTGTGAGAATTTTTCGTTTCATGATTTTTCCTTTTTAGTTTGCGAGCAATCCGCATTTCATGGCAGGAAAAACAGAATAACTATGCGGGTGTCGTTATTCTCAATCTGCCAATAATATAGGCGGAGCACGCGTGTGGTTTATCGATCTAAATAATTCATTCCGGAAACCACAAATGAAGCGAAACCCACCGAAAATCTCCTGATACGAAAAAGTAAATCTTTTGAAAGTCGATGGAATAAATGCCCAGTGAACAAAAGCCAGAAGGTTGAGAAAACATTCTTCAAATTTACGAGTAGCAACAAAGCTGATAACTACGGCGACAATGTGAGCGGTACTCATTCGCACAAACGACTGAGCAGGCGGGAGATGGAATGCCAGGTGGCCAAGAACCTGAAAAAGCAAAAGAATAAAGGCAAGGAATGGTCCGTCCAACTCCCGAGGAGGGCGAATTGCAAAGAGAAAAGTGGATAAGAAAAATAGTGGCGCTAATAACGGCGAAGGGGCTAAATCCCCACCGCCCAGATGATGGGCAAGCGCGATGCTAAGAAAGAAAACAGCATTGAGCGCAAGACTTCGGAGAACTCGATTGCCCAACATCGCGTAAGGATACTGTGGGCTGATCCAAATAGGAGCGATTGCCCTTTCTGGGACCTACATCAATTTCTAAATCCTGCCTTGATTGATAGGGTATGCGCCAGGTCATGAGTGTCAGCATCAAGCCCCGGCTCGCTGATCGGCAACCCTCCACCGCGGTGGGGTGCTCCGGGTGAAGACCAGGTTATGACAAACACGTCATAACAAGCGCGGGCCAGGGCACAGACTCGGGCCCGATTGATGGGCTAATCGCCCGAAGAAAGGTAAATGATGCGTAAAGTTTCCAAAATAGCGTTTGGGACATCGTTGCTGCTCGTTGCGATTTCATTGACAGCGTGTTCTGCGCAATCTTCATCAACGACAGAAACAGCTGCAACGTGTACCGCAGGAGCACTTCCAACTCTCACTAGTGGAGTCATCAGTATCGGAACAGATGATCCTGCCTACGATCCTTGGTTTAGCAACAATGACCCATCTAACGCAAAAGGATTTGAATCAGCAGTTGCATATGCCGTAGCAAATGAGCTTGGCTACCCAGCAGATAAAGTTGTATGGATAAAAGCTCCATTCAACACTGTTATTCAACCTGGCACTAAGCCCTTTGATTTTGATATCAATCAAGTATCAATTACTGCAGAGCGTGCTAATGCCGTTGATTTCTCTTCAGGGTATTACGACGTTGCGCAAGCAGTCGTAACAATCAAGGGTTCAAAAATCGCTAACGCAAAAACCATTGCAGATCTTGCAAACGCCAAACTTGGTGCCGCAGTTGGAACCACTTCCTATTCCACAATTACGGATATCGTAAAACCTAAGACCGATGCCGCTGTCTTTGATAGCAACGACATTGCAAAGCAGTCACTTTCCAACGGTTCTATTGATGGACTCGTAGTTGATCTTCCAACTGCTTTCTATATCGCAGCTGTAGATCTCACTGGCGGACTCATTGTTGGACAGTTTGCACCGCAAGCCGGAGGTGAGCAATTTGGTCTTGTTCTGTCAAAGGGCAGTTCATTAACAAGTTGCGTCACAAAAGCTGTAGATACTTTACGTAGCAATGGGACTCTGCAAACTCTTGCAGATACTTGGCTAGCCACATCTGTGGGCGCACCTGTTCTAAAGTAATACCGAGAATAGATTCACGGAACGGGGGGCTCGATGTCGTATAAGCCTTCGTCGTTGCAATTGCAGCGCGAAGATGCTCGACGTCGAGCCTCTCGCCGTTCCACTCTCATAGCAGCCGTTAGCACTGTTGCTTTCGGCCTCGTTGCCGTCATTGTCGTCACAGGGGCTCCGGGTTTCGACCGAGTTCGAACATCATTCTTTAGCGCTAAATATGCATCGCACGCCCTCCCGACTGTTTTCCACGGTCTTCTTCTGAATTTGCGAGTTCTCATCATCGCCGAGATATTTGTTCTAATTTTCGGTCTGCTCATTGCCGTCGCTCGCACGACTAAACAACCAATTCTCTTTCCGCTTCGACTAGTGGCAACCTTCTACACCGATCTCTTTCGCGGACTTCCTTTGCTTCTTGTCCTATTGCTTGTTGGTCTTGGAATCCCTGGACTTCGAATCACGTGGATTCCTAACTCTGCTGTCTTGCTTGGCACTGTCGCCTTGATACTCACGTATTCGGCATATGTCGCAGAGGTAATTCGCGCGGGTATTGAAGGTGTAAATCCTGCACAAAGACAGGCGGCCCGCGCGCTCGGTTTATCTAGCAGCCAAACCCTGCGCCATGTTGTCCTCCCCCAGGCCATTCGCAATGTTTTGCCTCCGCTTCTCAATGACCTGGTTTCATTACAAAAGGATTCTGGACTCATTTCCGTCCTTGGGGCAGTAGATGCGATACGAGCTGCCGGCATTGAAACGGCTCGATCCTTTAACTTCACTCCTTACTTGGTTGCAGGAACTTTCTTTGTCTTGATGACAATCCCCCTCACCCGACTTACGGATTGGTTGGCTCGACGACAAGATGCCAAACAAAAACAACAGGGACGGTGGTAGAGATGAGAAAGGTCCTGGAAGTAAAGAATCTGCGCAAATGTTACGGATCAGAGCTAGTTCTAGATGACATTTCACTGTCAATCCCTGAGCATTCAGTAAACGTCGTAATTGGTGCAAGCGGCTCTGGCAAGAGCACTTTCATGCGCTGTATTAATCTTCTTGAGGAGATTGATGATGGACAAATTCTCCTTGATGGAGAAGACATCTCCGCCTTCGGTACCAATATGGATAAAGTGCGTAGCAATATCGGATCTGTCTTTCAGGCTTTTAATCTTTTCCCACACCTGAGTGTCTTGGAAAATATCACGCTAGCGCCGCGATTAGTCCATGGTGTTTCCCGCAATGACGCTGAAGAAAATGCTATGGCACTTCTGAAACGTTTTGGTCTTGCCGAAAAAGCGCGTGGCTATCCAGATCTGCTCAGTGGTGGACAACAGCAGAGAGTTGCCATCATTCGGGCAATTGCCACTAGTCCAAAGTTGCTTCTCCTAGACGAAGTAACGAGCGCCCTTGACCCTGTACTCATTGCAGAAGTATTAACTCTTATCGCTGAACTCAAAAGCGAAGGCATGACGATGGTTATAGCCACGCACGAGATGGGCTTTGCAAAAAGAATAGCTGACCATGTAATTTTCTTAGCGGATGGGAAAATCCACGAAGAAGGAAATCCAACAGAGATTTTGAACAACCCACAAACAGATCGTCTCAAAGAATTTCTCGGCGCACTGCATAGTGCTGGCCGTTTGTAATTAACTTCTAGTACGTTGCGCGGCCACCAGAAGTATCAAAAGTAAAGCCTGTAGTAAAAGAGCAAGCCTTAGATGCCGCAAAGCAAATAGTCTCCGCTACCTCTTCGGCTTCGCCCACTCGGCCCATAGGAATTCTGGCGATCATGTACTTAAGGGTCTCATCACTCGTGTCAGCATTCATAGGTGTGCGAATCACTGCTGGAGCAACAGCATTAATGGAAATTCCCTCTGTTGCTACTTCTTTGGCAACACCTTTAATAAACCCGATCATTCCTGCTTTAGAGGTGACATATGGCGACATGCCTGGATTGCCTTCTTTGCCAGCAATTGATGAGACATGAACTATTCGACCATATTTTTGGCCTTGCATAATTGGTATCAGTTGCTGAGTGAGCCAAATCGCGCCAAAGAGGTTTACTTGCAGAACGCGTTCGAACTCCGGCCACATGATTGTATTGAGGCGACGATTAGTAGGTCCGGTCATCCCGGCTGAATTAACTAGCGCATCAATTCTTCCTTCAGAGGCGAAAATTTCGGCTACAACTTTCTTGATCGCCTCTTCATCAGATACATCCAAAGCCTTCACTTGATCGCTACCCAAGGAAAAAAGGGTTTGAATCTCAGATAGTGCGTCCTGATTATTATCTAGGGCGAACACCCGCGCACCGCGCTCGATTAATAGGCCAAGAGTTGCGCGGCCAATTCCATTTCCAGCACCAACGACCATAACAACTTGGCCCTCAAAAGAACTGTTCTGGCTCATGCGACCCCGTTCAATAGTGTTTCGGCAACCCCTACCTTAATGTAAGGGTTGGCATTCGGAGGAGACTTTCACATATCTGACAGAGTGTGGGATTCTTTCCTTAGAGAGTTCTCTCAAGATGTGAGAAATAGGGAGCGTAAAAGATGGAAAGTTCTTGGCCCTCCACGCGTGACCCGAAAGGGCCCATGAAAGAGTCAATCGCATTATTGCGCGCCCAAAATATTCAAAGCCAAGACGCCGATGGGTTACCAGAGTCAACTAAGAGATTTCCTGATGGAGATCGTTGGAAAATTGAAATTCCATCCGTTGAAGGACCAAGCGCTTTTCGCGCCGTATTGGATGAGGCAAAAAAACTCAATGTAAAATTTCATCGAATCTCCCAAGGATCAGGCATCATGATGCAGACCGATCAGGAAATTCGCGAAATGGTTGCACTTGGAAAAGAGAATAATCTTGAAGTCTGTCTCTTTGTTGGTCCACGAGCAGCCTGGGATATCGGCAAGCAACCACTCTCTACTGCAGGTGGCGTCGCCTCTCCGACTCTTCGAGGAAACGATCAACTCAGATATGCCGTAGAAGATGTACTCCACGGAGCATCTCTTGGTCTTCGTTCTGTTCTCGTTGGAGATTTAGGTCTTCTGAAAGTGCTCGGGGAAGCAAGAAAGCGTGGAGACCTCCCGAGTGATTTCATTCTCAAAACCTCAGTAGCGCTACCTTGCACGAATGCGGCAACTGCGCAAACACTCGCCGACCTTGGCGCATCCACTTTGAATCTTGCGACAGATCTTTCGTTGCAACAAATTGCTGCCATTCGCGCGCAAGTTGATATCCCTCTCGATGTATATGTCGAGGGGCCAGATGACTTCGGCGGAGTAGTTCGTCACTATGAAATTCCTGACTTGGTGAGGGTGGCAGCTCCTGTCTACCTCAAATTCACAGTCAGAAACTCACCGGGTCTATATCCCGCCGGTGGACACATCCAGGGAGTAATCGAATCAACGGGACGCGAAAGAGTTCGTCGCGCCGCTATTGGTTACTCCATGCTCACACGATACGGATACGAAGGTAGATAATCATGGCTAATAAGCGCGTACTCCTCTTTGGCGCTACCGGGGCACTCGGTTCTGCAATATCTCAGACCTACATCAATCATGGCTGGGATGTATTTCCTGTTGTTCGAGTACCCGTCGGATTGCCTAATGAGATAGTCCTCCCTTTCAAAAGCGCATCCCCTTTTGAAGAATCGAATTTCAATACTATTGTTTTTGCACAAGGCGCCAACATGAACGGCACCGTGCTTACGACAAGTGATGAAGCAATCACCGATCTCTTTGAAGCAAATGTCGGCTTCATCGTTAAGAAAGTTAAATTTCTTATGCGCGAGTGTGCGATTGCTCGAAATGGACACATAGTAATCATCAGTTCTATCGCTGAAATCTTCACCCGGAAAGAAAAATTGGCCTATACAGTGTCAAAAGCTGCAGTTGGGGGCCTCGTTCGCTCCTTAGCGGTGGACTTAGGTAGATCACATGGAATCTTGGTTAATGGAATCCTTCCTGGAGTTGTAGATACACCTATGACTCGAAATACTCTGGCTCCCGAGCAATTTGATCATCTCGTGGAGTCTACGCCTATCGGAAGATTAGTTACTGCGGCAGATGTCGCAAATGGCGTCTATCTGTTGGGAAGTGAACTCAATACCGGAATATCTGGCCAAAGTGTCATGGTAGATAACGCGCATTCGGTTACCTAC
>CAEZYB010000018.1_pt1 | contig 11880 bp, 9 predicted proteins | sample 7265401 | NCBI WGS metagenome assembly CAEZYB01 (sample SAMEA6813923, study PRJEB35770) | uncultured Actinomycetes bacterium | biome: Freshwater; feature: Freshwater reservoir; material: water | place: Czech Republic | collected 2017-04-14 | depth 30m m
ATGGTTGAAGGCAAAGTTGGCCAAGTAGATTCACCAGTTGATTTATATCAAAGGCCAAACACGGCATACGTTGCTGATTTTATTGGAGATGGCAACTTCTTTGATGGAGTAGTTGTTCCTGAAGGAATTATGCATAAGAGTTTAGGATTATTGCCGGGCAATCGATACGGTAAAGATATTTCTGGTGATGCCCATCTATTGATTCGTCCTGAAGATATGCGCCTTGCAGATTCTGGAGAACACTCAATTCCGGCAGTTGTTCAGGATGTCCAATTTTTCGGGGGAGCTTCAACATTAGTACTCTCGATTGTTGGACGAACTGCCCCAATTTTGGTTTCACAACCGGGAGCAACAAGTGCCCATCGTGGCGCTGTGGTTAATCTGACCTGGAGTGCCCAGAAGGCAATCATTTTGCCGAATGATCCACGCAGGAGTGCTCTATAAATGAAGATGCTTAGCCCTGTATTTGCGTCTCTTAAAGAGGCAGAAACAAAACCATTTTGGATTTCGAATCAAGATGCTCCGGAAGCTTTTCCTTCTCTTACCTGCGCGACTACCTGCGATCTTGCAATAGTTGGTGGCGGGTTGACCGGTTTATGGGCGGCGATTGAAGCGAAAATCGCCGATCCGACTTTAGATGTAGTTATTTTAGAATCTCAACATGTTGCCTATGGAGCCTCTGGGCGAAATGGTGGATTTTTCTCTGAGTCGCTCACACATGGCCTTGCTCACGGTTTATCTCTCTGGCCACGAGAGATCGACACACTACTGCGTTTAGGTCGGGAAAACGTAAGCGAGATATTTGCCTATCTGGATGCAGAAGGAATTGATGCCGATCAGAAATTCTGCGGTAAAAGTGTTATGGCTCTGCGCCCGCATCAAGTTGATGAATTAGCTGCGTCAAGCAAACAATTACAGGAGTATGGAGAGAAGGTTGAATTTCTCACGGGAGATGAGACGCGTAAAGATATTGATTCACCAACGTATCTTGCCTCACTTCGAATTCACGATGGCAGCGGAATATTGGATCCTGCCAAACTTTCTTGGGGGCTTAGGCAAGCAGCGGTAAAAGCAGGGGTTCGAATTTATGAAATGACTCCCGTGAAAGCGCTCGCGCGAAATGGTGCGGGGATGCTTCTCCGTACGGCTAGTGCTGAGGTAAGCGCCCATAAAGTAATCCTTGCTACAAATGCTTTCGCACCTTTGCTTCGAAGAATGAAAAATATGGCGATACCTGTTTTCGATCATGTACTGGTTACAGAGCAACTCACCTCCAGCCAAATAGATTCCATTGGCTGGAAAGAAAGCCAAGGCGTGACTGATGCCGGAAATCAATTCCATTATTACCGCAGAACTCCTGATGATCGAATTCTTTGGGGCGGTTATGACGCAATCTATTATCGTGGGAGCAGCCGAGTAGCCTCTCAAGAACAATTTGATGCTTCACACCAATTGTTAGCTGAGCATTTCTTCGAGACTTTTCCGCAACTGGAAGGTTTGAATTTCTCTCATAAGTGGGCAGGAATGATTGATACGACCTCACGGTTTACACCGGTTATTGGCCGAGCTTTCGGAGGGCGTCTTGCTTATGCTTTTGGCTACACAGGTCTTGGCGTAACTTCTTCTCGATTTGGTGCCAAAGTTGCGCTGGATTTCATCAACAATCGCACCTCTGAACTCACCGAACTCACCTTAGTTAAGCGCAAACCCATTCCTTTTCCACCAGAACCAATTCGTTCGGCTCTAGTAGCTAAAACTCGAGGGGCCTTAGCACGAGAAGATATCGACGGGAAAAGAGGTCCGTGGCTTGGACTTCTTGACCGAATGGGCGTTGGATTCAATAGTTGAACCTACAAGGAAAGAGAAATCTCGCATGAGCAATATTTCGGGTCTGCATATTTCAGGAACCACTCGCAATGGCAAAGGCAACAGGCGAACCCTGATCAATCCTGCAACGGGTCTGGCAGTTGCTGAAGTTTCTGAGGCATCAATAGATGACGCTCATGAAAGTGTTGCAGCTGCGCGTGGAGCATTTCCTATGTGGTCTGGCAAAACCGCAGGCGAGCGTTCGCGTATTTTGCTTCGTCTTGCTGATTTGATTGAACTACACGGCGAAGAACTCACTCGTATGGAAGTTAGCGATAGTGGAAAGCCATTCGCAACATTTCTTGAAGGAGAAATTCCTTTTGCTGTAGATAATCTGCGTTTCTTTGCAGGTGCAGCGCGCTCACTCGATGGCACAGGCGCGGGTATTTTGAGTGCAGGATACACATCGATGTTGATTCGCAGACCGATTGGTGTCATTGCAAGCATTGCTCCATGGAATTTTCCGCTAATTATGGCCATTTGGAAAATGGGTCCAGCACTTGCGGCAGGTAACACAGTCGTTTTGAAGCCAGCACCGACAACACCACAAACCTCATTGCGCATGGCTGAACTCGCAATGGAGGCTGGAATGCCAGCAGGTGTATTCAATGTAATTACTGGTGGCAGTGAAATCGGTCAGGCACTAGTGACCAGTAAAGATGTCAATATGATTTCATTGACTGGTTCTGCCGCAACAGGTGAACACATTATGAAAGAAGCAGCAAAGGGTACAAAAAGAGTTCATCTTGAATTGGGTGGCAAAGCTCCCGCTATTGTTTTTGCTGATGCGGATATCAATGCAATGGCGCAAGCGTTAATCATGGGATCCACATACAACACTGGACAAGATTGCACTGCAGCTACTCGTGTCTATGTAGAACGCTCTCGTTATGCCGATGCAGTAGATGCTCTAGTTGCAACAGGCGCGAAGGTGAAGTGGGGAGATCCGATGGCAAGAGATAGTGATATCGGACCATTGATTTCAACTGATCATCGAGACCGTGTGCATGGCTTTGTCACGCGCGCAGTTGCAGCGGGGGCAAAGATAAAGTTGGGTGGACAGGTACCCGATGGCCCAGGTGCTTACTATCCACCGACTGTACTTGTAGATATGGATCAAAAGAGCGAGATAGTTCAGGGCGAAGTTTTCGGTCCAGTCCTTGCTGTATTGCCATTTGATGGCGAAAGTTCTGCGATTGAGCATGCTAACGACAGCGCATTCGGTCTTGCATCGTCTGTGTGGACGACAGATGTTTCGCGCGCACTTCGAGTGAGTCACCAACTTGAAGTAGGTGTTACGTGGATTAACGATCACCTACCTATTGCATCTGAAGCACCACATGGCGGGGTCAAGGGAAGTGGTTTCGGAAAGGACATGAGCCAAGAATCTTTGACCGAATACAGCGTGACTCGTCACATCATGATTAAGCACGCAGAAACGATTGCTAACGACTCTTTCCGACCTGCCTAATTAACAACCCTGTAAGTCTTTAACGTGGGATCACTTGCATAAGCGATTCGCACGCCATCGCTCTTTGCTTGGGTTAATCCATCCATAATTTCTTGGGTAATTACCTCGCCGGGAGCTAGGACTGCGACCCCTGGAGGATAGGGCGCGATGAGATCAGCGCTTGTCCTTCCCACGGCAATGTTTGCGTCAACCATTGAACTCTTTGCAAAGTAAGCATCACGCATTGACATCGCGATAGTTGGCGCAATTTTCCAACTTAACGAAGTTGCACTTGTACGTGGAATCTTCGAACACTTTCCGAGGACGTTAAGAATTGCCTGGGTAAGGATTGCAAAACGAGCATCGTCATCAGCGATAGTTGCAAGCAAAACAATGGTGTCATGGTCGGCCATTTCTACTGAAACACCGAGAGCAATCAAATCTTTTTCAATCTCTATTCCATCGCCTCCAATGGTATTTACCCTGAGTACTAATTTCGAAGGGTCAAATCGGCCAGGAGCAAAATCTTCTGTACGAAGTAAGACTTTCGCACCAAATTCAGCGGTGATTACTTCACGAAATTGTTGAACTCTCGCCAAAAGTTGGCTAATAAGTTCGGTTCCATGTTTTTGAAGGAGTGCACGAACTGCGTCGATTGAAGCAAGGGGAGCGCCAGCTGGTGAAGTTGTGTGTGTTGTTTCAAAGGTTTGTTGAAGCGCTACAGCATCTAGTCGATCAGTCTTAGCAACAGCCAGAGCTGATGCGCTATATCCGGGAAGGGCTTTATGGACACTAGTCACAAAGGCATCTGCGCCTAGTTGCATAGGATGTTTTGGCATCAAGGGGTGAAACCCAAAGTGTCCGCCCCATGCGGCATCAATAATCACCGGAATATTTACCGTATGTGCTGCATCAATGAGCGGAGGAAGATCGGAAATAGTTCCGAGGTAGCCCGGCTCGGTTAGCAAAACTGCGATTGGATTTTCGGGGAGCACGCGCAATAGTTCTGATACAGGTATTCCCGTTGGCACTCCGGTTGCTGAATCAATGTCAGGATAGAGCCAGAGTGGTTCAAGACCGGCCAGGACCAGAGCAGATAGTAAAGATCGATGAGAAGTCCTGCTGATAGCTACCTTGTCACCTGGCTTACCTAAGGCAAGTACAAGTGCTTGGTTTGCATGTGTTGAGCCACCAGTTGAAAAGCGCGCCCAATCTCCTGACCATAACTGTGCAGCAAGAGCTTCTGCTTTTATGAGGACGCCATGCGTTAATTTGATTTCATCGAGCCCGCCATAGAGCGGAACATCGCGATCGACAACAAATCCCAAATCACTATCTAACTCAGTCGCGTTTTGTTTATGTCCAGGAATTGTAAAAGGAGCACTATTTGTTTCGAGGAACGATAGGTATGCATCAAGTAGTGGTGCATCTTTGCGCAAACTCTCATCCATATGGATAAATTACTCGATGGTGATGAGGTCTAGGTAGCTTTCATTCCATAAATCTTCATCGCCATCAGGCAGGAGTAAGACTCGATCTGGGCGAAGCGCTGCTACAGCGCCTTCATCGTGAGAAACCAAGATTACAGAGCCTTGGAATTCTCCGAGCGCGCCAAGAATTTCATGACGGGATGCTGGGTCCAAGTTGTTTGTAGGCTCATCAAGCAGAAGGACGTTTGCTGCACTTACTACAAGTACAGCAAGAGCCAATCGTGTGCGCTCGCCGCCACTAAGGACGTTCACTGGCTTATGGACATCATCACCGAGGAACAAGAAAGAACCCAAGACATTGCGCGCTTCAGGTTCAAGAATATTTGCATGAGCACTCTTCATGTTTTCTAATACCGTGCGATTGAAATCGAGTGACTCGTGCTCCTGTGTGTAGTAACCAATCTTGAGGCCATGACCGGGAATAACTTCACCAGTGTCAGGTTCGAGATCTCCTGCGAGCATGCGCAAGAGAGTGGTCTTTCCTGCACCGTTAAGGCCAAGAATGACAACACGCGAACCTTTATCGATTGCAAGGTCAACATCGGTGAAGACTTCGAGTGATCCGTATGACTTGCTCAAGCCGGTAGCAGTGAGTGGAGTCTTGCCACATGGGGCGGGAGTTGGGAAACGTAGTTTGGCAACTCGATCACTCTTGCGAACATCTTCAAGATCTGAAAGCAAACGTTCGGCGCGACGGAACATGCCTTGGGCGGCTTTTGCCTTGGTTGCTTTGGCGCGCATCTTCTCTGCCTGCTTTTCAAGGATGGCAGCTTTCTTTTCAGCGTTAGCGCGATCAATCTTGCGTCGATGCTCATCAGCTTCGCGCTGTTGAAGGTACTTCTTCCAACCCATGTTGTAGACATCGATCACATTTCGGTTGGCATCAAGGTAGAAAACTTTATTAACGACGGTTTCAATCAACGTAACATCGTGACTGATAATGACAAGCCCACCAGAATATTTAGTGAGATATTCACGCAACCAAATAACTGAATCAGCATCAAGGTGGTTAGTCGGTTCATCAAGCAAGAGAGTCTCTGCGCCACTGAAAAGAATGCGTGCTAATTCAACGCGGCGACGTTGTCCACCACTGAGTGAATCAAGTGGTTCATCAAATAGTCGTTCAGGCAGACCCAAGTTAGTTGCAATAGCTTCGGCTTCGGCAGTTGCGCTATATCCGCCAGCGGCGTTGAATTCGGTATCAGCTCTTGAGTAGCGATTCATTACCGCTTCGAGTTCATCGCCTTGTGCGGTGGCCATTGCTTGTTCGGCTTGGCGCATGCGATCAACAATGAGGTCTAGCCCTCTTACAGAAAGGATGCGTTCAACAACGGTTCCTGCTTCATCGCCGGTACGTGGATCTTGTGGCAAGTAACCAATGCCGCCACTTCGTAAAACTTGGCCTCCTGCAGGCATGGTTTCACCTGCTAAAACTTTTGCAAGAGTGCTTTTGCCTGCCCCGTTTCGTCCAACAAATCCGATTCGGTCGCCATGATTAATTCTTACGGTGACGCCAGAGACCAAAAGTCGCGCTCCGGCGCGTAGTTCAAGGCTCTGTGTCGAAATCATAGAGGTCAGTTTCTCATAGTTCCTTACGTAGAATTGCCACATGAATTCAGAGACATTGGCCCAGGGACACCCTTTACGTTGGAAAGCTATGCCATTCATTGCTTTGGCAGTTTCTCTCATCATTATGGATGCGACTGTGGTGAATGTGGCGATTCCATCAATGATCCGAGACCTGACATTGAGTGCATCTGATGCAGAATGGATTAATTCAATATATTCGTTGGTCTTTGCTGCCCTCTTAATCACTGTCGGCAGGTTGGGAGATCTCACTGGTCGTCGACGTCTCCTTTTAGTCGGAGTCATAGTCTTTGGATTGGCCAGTGTTCTTGCAAGTATGGCTACAAGCGGCACGACGCTCATAGGTGCACGCTTCTTACAAGGCTTAGGTGGAGCGATGGTGCTTCCTTCGACTTTGTCCACCGTGAATGCGCTTTTCTTTGGAAAAGAACGCGGAATCGCTTTCGCAATCTGGGGTTCAACAATTGGTGGCATGGCAGCAGTAGGTCCCGTTGTCGGCGGTTGGTTAACAACGGTCTCTACATGGCGGTGGGCATTTCTTATTAATATTCCCATCACCCTCATTGTCATTTTTGGGATTATTAAATTTGTTCCAGAAACGAGAGATCCACATGCAAAGAAAGGCGCCGATTATTCTGGCGTAGTTCTTTCAATTTTTGGTCTTGGTTTAATTGTTTTTGGTCTTATCGAAGGTATCCGTTTTGGTTGGTGGAAGACTCAAGAGGTCTTCACCGTTGTTGGATTTTCTTGGAGTAGCGCTATCTCGCCGGTACCTGTCGCTTTTATAGTCGGATTGATTTCAATGGTTCTCTTTGTATTTATTGAGCGCTCGCGAAGTGAGGCAGACAAGCCAGTCTTGCTAGACCTATCCTTGCTAAAGATTCGTTCATTCCGATTCGGAAGTATTGCAGCACTTGTAGTTTCTCTTGGTGAATTCGGAATGCTCTTTGCTCTTCCATTATTTGTGCAAGGAGCCCTTGGATACACAGCGCTTAGATCTGGAGTACTCATTCTCTCCCTAGCGATAGGAACATTCCTTATCTCAGGTGCAACACCTCAACTTACGCAACGAATTGGCGGACGTGCAGTTGTTCGTATCGGATTAGCTTTCGAAGTAATCGCAATCTTTGGGCTAGGAATCACAATCAATGTTTCAATGGCGGGCTGGCTTGTTGCGCTCTGGCTATTTATCTATGGCCTTGGAGTTGGAATGGCAACTGCGCAATTAACGAGTGTCATCCTTGCCGATGTACCGGTCGCGCAAAGCGGACAAGCATCTGGTCTACAAAGCACTTTTCGCCAGATGGGTTCGGCAATCGGCGTTGCGCTCTTAGGCAGTCTTCTTGTAACAAATCTTGGAAGCAAAGTCATCAAGAATCTTGCGGCAGTTCCAGGCCTCGATAGCGCAACACAATCGGAGGTTGCAAAAGTTGTGCGTGGTTCGGCTGGAACAGCAATTCCACAATTGAGTCAGCTTCCAGGTGGAGAAGTTCTACGACATGCAGGTGAACTTGCTATGACCTCGGCGGCACGTTTCACGACTCTTGTCGCAGCTGCTGTTATTTTTCTTGGATTACTAGCAACGATTGCATTGCCAGCAGTAGTCACACACAAAGAATAAAACGGATTAGTGCTCGTTACTTTCGGCTAGGAGCTGAAGCGCGTTTGCGGCAGCTTCCTCGTTCTCACCCTCTACCTGAACAATGATTTCGTCTCCACATTTCACCCCGAGGGTCATGACTCGCAAGATGCTCGATCCGTCAACGAATTCAGATTGCTGACCTTGGTTGACTTTCGCGAGTTTGACGACGCAGCCAGATTCTTTTGCGCTACGGGAAAATAACGATGCTGGTCGAGCGTGAAGCCCTACAGGAGAAGCAACGGTTGTTCTAAATTCCTTCATCTGTAACCGCAATTCTCGTCGTGGAAAGAAATACCTAACGCCTAGCGTATATGGCGAGGTTATGGTGTTTAATAGACACATCCATTCAAACACTTGCACATATGTGAAGGTCGGTAAATGACTACTCCAGCACTGCTTCTAGGCCATCCATTAGCGTCGCAAGAGAATGCTCGTTACGCGTTGCTTACCATGTCGCGCATCCGTAAATTTGAAGAAGCCGTTGAAGATTTATTTGGTCGCGGCATGATGCACGGAACGATGCATCTTTCTATTGGACAAGAAGCATCACCTGTTGGCGTATGTATGGCACTCAATCTTGAGGATCAAATCACATCAACTCACCGCGGACATGGTCACTGCATTGCTAAAGGTGCCGACCCAGTTCGAATGGTTGCTGAATTGTTAGGTAAAGAGAATGGTTATTGCGGCGGTCGTGGTGGATCGATGCATATCGCGGATGTTGAAACTGGAAACCTTGGAGCCAACGGAATTGTTGGTGGTGGTATTCCTATTGCAGTCGGCGCGGCCCTTTCATCTCAGTTGATGAAAAAAGGAACTGTTGTCATCTCGTTCTTTGGTGATGGCGCGATGAACGAGGGCGCATTTCATGAAGCAGCGAATCTTGCATCTATTTGGAAATTACCTGTCGTATTCATTTGCGAAAACAACGGGTACGGGATGAGTTCCTCTACAGAACTTGCATTTAATCTTGAAAAACTTTCAGATCGCGGTCTTGGTTACGGAATCCCCGGAATTACTCTGGATGGAAATGATGTTTCAGCAGTCTATGAGGCTACTGAAGCGGCCGTTAAACGGGCCAAATCAGGAGAGGGCCCTACTCTCTTGGAGTTTGTGACTTATCGATGGAAGGGGCATTCTCGATCCGATAAGAATCTCTACCGCACTAAAGAAGAAATTGATGAATGGAAGACCAAAGATCCCATCCTCCACTTCGAGCATGTCGTAGTAGAGCGTGGATTGCTCACTGAAGCTGATATCGCTGAACAACACCGCCTGGCAACAGAGCAAGTTATTGCCGCAGTTAATGAGGCAATGAAGGGCAAGCCTGCAGATCCTGCGGGATTACTCGATGCAGTATTTAAGAAGGTGTCAGCATGAGTGATCGTAAATTAACGATGTCAGAGGCGCTTCGCGAGGCCATGTCTATTGCACTAGATGAGCGCCCAGAAGTCTTTATTCTCGGTGAAGATATTGGTATTTATGGTGGCGCATTCGGTGTTACAGGTGACCTTTACCATCGCTACGGAAAAGAACGTATCCGCGATACACCAATTTCCGAATTAGGAATTGTTGGAACAGCCGTCGGAGCTGCACTTTCTGGCATGCGTCCAATTGTGGAGATTCAGTTTTCAGATTTCACTGCGCAAGCAATGGATCAAATCGTTAACCAGGCGGCCAAGATTCACTTTATGGTCGGTGGCGGACTGCATGTTCCACTAGTACTGCGTACAGCAAGTGGTTCAGGCACTGGTGCGGCTGCACAACATTCGCAGAGCCTTGAAGGTTGGTTTGCAAATGTTCCCGGATTGAAAGTAGTTATCCCATCATCGCCCTATGAAGCCAAGGGGCTTTTGCTCTCGGCTATTGATGATCCCAATCCGGTTATTTTCTTGGAACATAAACTTCTTTACAAGGTTGCGGGCACCGAAGATGTTCCAGAAGGCGCCTACAGAATTCCGTTAGGCGTTTCTCGCGTTGTTCGCGAAGGAAAAGACCTCACGGTTGTTGCCACAGGAATCATGGTCACACGAGTTCTTGCTGCGGCTGCTGAATTGGATAAAGAGGGTATAAATATTACGCTCATTGATCCACGAACAATTTCTCCGCTTGATATGGAACCTGTTTATGCCTCTTTGGCAAAAACTGGTCGTTTAATGGTTGTTCAGGAAGCACCTGAGCACGGTGGCTTCATCAATGAAGTAATTGCCCGAGTTGTAACCGGACCTTCACTAGGCCACCTCATAGCCCCCGTAACACGCCTTGCAGGAATGAATGTTCCTATTCCATATGCACCGCAATTGGAAAAAGCAGCAGTACCGCAGGTAGAGGACATCATTAAACAAGCACGTGAAGTGGTAGTTAACTGGCGATGAGCGACTTCAACTATGCCGTAATCATGCCCAAGATGAGCATGACGATGGAAGAAGGAGAACTTCTAGCGATACGAGTTAACGTCGGGGATACCGTTAAGTCGGGCGATGTTCTCTTTGATGTTGCTACAGATAAAATCGATATGGAAGTTGAGTCACCTGCCGACGGTGTTGTAAAAGAGATTATTGGGCAAATTGGTTCCACAATGCTTGTAGGTGCTCCAGTAATGATGCTAATCACCCAAACTCAGGTAATGAGCTTTGATTTCAGCACTCCAGCACCTGAAGCAGAGATTGTGACTGAGGCTCCCGCAGTTGTTGCGCAACCAGTGATTGTCGCCGAGGTATCGAAAGAATCAGTCAAAGCAGTTCCAAAGGCTCGTACTTTTGCTCGCGAACGAGGCATTGACCTAACTTCCGTTAAGGCAACGGGTCCTTATGGCACTGTCACCTACGAAGATATTTCACATCCACAATTAAGCGCCGGACATGATGATCGTAAAGCGGCCAATAGAAAAATGGTTGCCGCTTCGATTGAAAAGACTCGGGGCATTCCGCAAATTACTCTGACTCGGTATTCCACTCACACAACTGCATCGCTAGAACAAGGAAGCGCGCATCTTGTATCAACATGGGCTCGTATTTTGCGCAAACACTCGCATCTCAACATTTCTACAATTAATGAAACTGCCCACTCACACGTTGGTGTCGCACTGATTATGGAATCCAAATACGGATTAGCGATGCCGGTCTTCAAAGATCCAGATGCGATGCCAGGCAATGAACTTTCTGAATGGATTACCTCCACCAGGGAGAAAGCACGCGATGGCAAAGTGCCTTTAGCGATGCTCAGTGGTGCTACGGCATCAATATTTGACCTTTCCCATACCAAGATTTCCTCGGCCATCCCACTACTTTTACCTTCGAATACGACCGCACTTTCGGTTGGAGCACCTGATGGAGCATTTGGGCAATCAATTATCAGCCTGACAGTAGATTTACGATATTGCGATGCAATCGAAGCCGCTGACTTCCTAGACCAACTCGTTAACGCCCTGTAAGTTAGGCGAGAAATCAAGGGAGAAGCATGACTACTTTGCAGGGGATATCTGCGAGCACAGGAGCTGCTTTAGGACCCTTTCATATTATGGCGGCTGCACTCCCGAAACCGTCTTCAATGCAATCTGGATCCGGTGCTGAGTTTGAACTCGACAACCTTTCTCGTGCAATAAAAGCGGTTTCAAACGAATTAGGTGAACGTGCAGAAAGATCCGAAGGACTAGCGCAAGAAATTCTCTATGCGACTCAAGAGATGACCGAAGATAGTGCGCTCTTTTCTGAAGCAGAATCGTTACTAGCCAAGGGCCACACCGCAGCTTATTCAATTTGGGAAGCAGCCGAAATATTTACACGTCTATTAATTAATGCAGGGGGATATTTAGCCGAACGGGCAAGCGATGTGGCCAATATTCG
>CAEZYB010000030.1_pt1 | contig 10131 bp, 8 predicted proteins | sample 7265401 | NCBI WGS metagenome assembly CAEZYB01 (sample SAMEA6813923, study PRJEB35770) | uncultured Actinomycetes bacterium | biome: Freshwater; feature: Freshwater reservoir; material: water | place: Czech Republic | collected 2017-04-14 | depth 30m m
AGGAAAAACAAGCCCATTGCACTACGTGAATCGGTCGTGATTCGAGAACCAAGGTTTTCAAGATTGGTCACGTAACCACGAGGCAAATATGGAGCGAGTGCTCTGAAAAGTAAAGCAAGCACCGCCCGTCCCATTGTTGCCGAGAGAACACCGATAAGAATTAAAGGAATTGAGTGCAGGTGATACCCAAAAGAAAAATAGACAAGAATGGCCCATGTAGGTGGCGCAAAAGCTGGAATGAGATTAGCCAAAACGATGACCAAACCAGCAAGTAGATAACTAGACACAGGCTGAGCCTAGAGGCATATCAATAAACTTAGAAATCACTTGGCAGGTAACGCGTAATGAGTTTCTGCATTAATCCAGATAAGACCGTCTTTGAGTAACCCGGTAAGGGCTCTCTCTACTTGTGAATCATCGTGCCAGATTTGCTTCAATGAAAGCTCTGAGAGTGAGGGGCTCTCTCGAAGCGCTTGCAGGATTGTGCCACGACACTGACGATCGGTCCCGTGCCACGTTTGAGTTTTTCTAATCTGTACAGATTCTGGAAAGCCTTTTGCGCGCCATTTGCAGAAATTCATAACAGGACATTCATGACATTGTGGACTGCGAGAAGTGCAAACGAGGGCGCCAAGTTCCATTGTTGCCGCAGCCCACACATGAGCATCTTCCGTGGGAATTAACTCCCTTCGATGAGCACGTTCAGCATTTGTCGGAGTTCCAATTGGATACTGGACTCCATCAAAAACTCGGCCGAAAACTCGTCGAATATTTACATCCAGAACAAGAGAAGGCTCTTGATAGGCAAAAGCAGCGATTGCGGCAGCGGTGTATTCGCCAACACCCGGAAGAGTTCTAAGAACGTTCTCATCTTTGGGCACTTCGTTATTAAAATCTGCAGCGATTACTTTTGAACTCTCATGAAGACGTAGACAACGGCGTGGATACCCAAGCCGACCCCAAGCGGTAATCACATCCGCAGTACTCGCCGCTGCAAGATCTGCTGGGGTTGGCCAACGTTCCATCCATTCATTCCATTTAGGAAGCACACGGCTGACTGGTGTTTGTTGCAACATAAATTCACTGACCATCACTCCCCAAGGAGTTGTCTTTCGCCATGGTAAATCTCGTTCATTATTTTCAAACCAGAACAAGATTTCTTTTTCTATTGAGCTCATTCTCCAGAAATCTTGACTCGGCTCAGTGCTTGATCCAGCCGTGATACTTCAACAATTTCCATGCCCTCAATCTTGGTATCACTGCCCAGTGGAACCAGGGCTCGTTTGAATCCAAGGCGATGGGCTTCAGCTAAGCGACGACCTACTCCGCTGACCTTTCGAATCTCACCGGCAAGGCCAACTTCTCCGATTGCAACAAGATCACCAGGTAGCGCTAATCCTTTAGCAGCAGAGGCAACAGCCAATGCCAATGCGAGATCGGCTGCAGGTTCGGTCATCTTCATTCCGCCGACAGTTGCTGCATAGACATCTCTGCCAGCAATGCGAATATTTGCACGAAGCTCTAGAACCGCTAACGTCATGGAAGTACGTGCGGCGTCTAGTCCACTTGTTACGCGACGAGCGTTTCCAAAATCGTTTTCGCGACCTAAACCTACGAGTGCTTGAATTTCTGCCAACAACGGGCGTCGGCCCTCGAGGGTGACGGTTACACAGGTACCAGGGACGGGTTCGGTGTGCCGTGTTGTAAATAGCCCCGTTGGATCAGCAACACTTTCGATTCCGCCATCGTGTAAATCAAAACACCCAACTTCATCACTGGCACCAAAGCGATTCTTTGTTGCGCGGATAAGCCTTAATCGTGAATGACGTTCGCCTTCAAATTGCAACACAACATCCACAATATGTTCAAGCAACCGTGGACCTGCAATGGATCCGTCTTTTGTGACGTGTCCGACGAGCAAGAGAGTTATGTCTCGATCTTTTGCTAATCGGATTAGGGCGCCTGCAACTTCGCGAACTTGCGTAACACCGCCAGCAGCTCCATCAGCGGCGCTACTGCTCATTGTTTGGATACTGTCGATGATAAGTAAGTTAGGTTTAACGGTATCGATATGTGAAATGACTGCGCCAAGATCATTCTCGGACGCTAAATAAAGAAGTGGATCAACTGCGCCAATCCTTTCGGCACGAAGGCGCACCTGTGATGCCGACTCTTCGCCGCTGATATACAGTGCGCGAATTCCGCGAGATGCACTTTGTGCAGCCACTGTAAGTAAGAGTGTTGATTTTCCTACACCTGGTTCGCCAGCTAACAAGATTGCTGCTCCTGGAACTAAACCACCGCCGAGAACTCGATCTAATTCAGTGACTCCCGTTGATCGCGCAGATGCGCTGGAAAGATCTACTTCACCAATAGGTGTTGCAGCATGAGTTACTGCGCCAGGAACCAACGAAAGTCTTTTAGGTGCAGCGATTTCTTCGACGCTTCCCCAAACCTGACACTCACCGCAGCGTCCTACCCATTTATTGGTCGTCCATCCGCATTCAACGCAGCGGAATGGATCTTTCTCGGGTTTAGCCATGGCTACAGAGTAGAGCGACTATCTGACTATTTACCTGCACCCAAAGTGGCTGGGTGAGTGATAACAAAGAGCGGAAGCGTGCGGCGATCTATTTCCTTAATTGCCGCAATCCGGTCATCGCAATGGCGAGCCAAAATATCGTAAGCATCCTGGCTCATCAAGGCGATGAGTTCGGTGCGGTTTGACATATAAACCGGCTCGATTCCAACGTGGGCCTCTGTGTTACTGGTGCAGTACCAGTCGAAGTCATCTCCGCCATCGCCCCAAGCAAGTCTTTCGTATTCTCCAATTACAGTGATGGAATATTCGCGCTCGCCAACTTCGCGGGTTTCAAAACTTCGGCGAAGAGGTAGTTGCCAACACACATCAGGTTTCGTATCAACGAAATGTCGGCCTTCCTTTTGCGCTAAGTGATGCAGTACGCATCCAAAGGAACCAGTGAAGCCCTCAGCTTCGTAACCTTTTCGGTTAAGAAAGATGCATGAGCCATCAATTTTTCGCGTCTTGCGTTCGTCATCTTCATCGCTTTCGCTCACTCGAAGTGGTCCACGTTGTTTCTTTGGTTGAGCTTGATTGAAGAACTGCCACATTTCAGGTGTTAGGTGTGCAGCGGTTGCGAGAACTTTCGCTTCATCATCTTCGTCGGTGTACATCGCACCCTCGGTGCAACATCCATCATTTGGGCGGTCAGCGAAGACACCTTTACAGCCATCACCGTAGATGCAAGTCCAATAGGAAGTTAGCCAGGTCAGATCGCATTTGTAGATAGCGAGATCATCGTTGGGGTCGGCGAATTCAATCCAATCACGGGCAAATCCTGGCTTGACTTCAGACATAGTTGCAGAGCCTACGGGGTATTCCATGAATGCGCACATCACTACAAGGTAACCTTTGCTCATGATGAGCGAATTCAGACCTACAGCAATTGGTGTCATTGGTGCAGGCATTATGGGTGAGGCTCTAATCAGTGCATTGATTACATCCGGAGTTCAACCTTCAATGGTTACCATTTCGGAAAAACGTGAAGACCGAGCCAATGAGCTAATTGCAAAGTACGGAGTGCGCAGTGCTTCTTTGGCAGAGAACGTTTCACAAGCTCAGGCCTTATTGCTTGTTGTAAAACCCCAAGACATGGGTTCGCTCTTAGATGAAATTAAGAAGTCACTAAAACCAGAAACGCTCATTGTTACCTTTGCAGCCGGCAAGAAGATTTCATTTATTGCATCGCACCTTGATGGCGCCCACCCAATAATTAGAGTTATGCCAAATACTCCGGCACTGGTGGGCGAAGGAATGGCTGCAATCTCTCCCGGGCCAAATGTTTCGAATTCCCACACCCAATTTGTTCGTGATTTCCTAGAAGCAACGGGACGAGTAGTTGAAGTTGAAGAAGACCTTCAGGATGCCGTTACTGCAATGAGTGGCTCTGGTCCTGCCTATTTCTTTGCCTTTATCGAAGCAATGGTTTCGGCAGGAGAGGAGCTTGGTCTCTCGCATGAAGTTGCCACAGAACTGAGTGTCCAAACCATGGTGGGCGCATCAAAACTGCTTACCACCTCAGGCAAGAGCGCAACGATTCTTCGGGAAAATGTAACAAGCCCAAAGGGCACAACTGCTGCAGGTCTTGCATCATTTAACCAAGCCAACTTCACTCAAATTATCAAAGATGCAATTCGTGCAGCCCGCGACCGATCACAAGAATTGGCGTGAATGCGAAAGTTTGTAGGAGTTATCTCCCTAATCTCTATTAGCTTGCTTGGGTTTTCAACAATCTCTCAAGCAGCTACCAAGGTAATTACCGTTAAACCAATGAGCGCCATTGCAACGCTGCCCAGCAACCAAAGCATTACAGGGGCAGTTTCTCAAGGTAAAACGATCTATGTTTACGGAACAATTCCTACTGAAGCCGGTGCAGATGCATTCCTAAGTGCAATAGATGAGAGCGGCGTAACACGCTGGCTTCTTCCTGTTCATGAGGGAGAATTCAACATTGCATCATCAGCAGCCATCGATACTTTAGGAAACATTTATCTCTTTGGCGCATCTTCAAACCCAACAATCATTCCACCGACACAAGTGACCTCGTCCTCTGTGCTCAATCCAGATTCAGTCACTGTTGACGTCGAAGTACCTCAACGAAATGATATTTCAGAAATTGTTGTGTGGAAGATTTCTCCAGATGGTCAATTACTCAGCACGTTAGTTAACGATATGAATGTACCGGTTCTAGTAGGAAGTGGAGCGGTGTCTCCGACAGGTATTGCAGTTGTTGGATCTGTGCAAACAACTACAGGTAAAGCGGGTTTCTTTACCTCAGTTTCATTAGACGGAGTATTTTCTAAAGTTCAATACATCGGGAAAAGCGATACTGAAATAAACGCTATTGCGAAAAAAACCGATGGTAGTTATGTAATTGTTGGTGCCAGTTCAGAAACAATATCTGGCAAGACCCTTAATGGCTCTCGAGATGGTTTGATAATTTCAATTACAGCTAAGGGCAAAATAACATCAGTGGTGCGAAGTTCGAATCAAGGTGCATTTCGGAATTGGCTTAGTGCGAGCAATTCATTATTTCTTGGAGGCGAAAGCTTGACGGGAAAGAAACGTGAAGCGGTCATGACGACGTTTAATGCGAAAATTGTCCCAACGTGGACCACTCGTTTTCTTGCAAAAAGTCCCGCTCTTATTACGGATATCTCACCAACATCGCGGGGAGCTTTCTTCATTTCAACGTCAGCCATTCCGGGACTGACTGGATGGAAGGCAAGCAAAGGAGTTGGACTTGCCCTTATTTTTGGCGCAAATGGACTCATTACTGGGGCCTATAGCGCCACAGGCGTTGCCAATCCCATTGCTTTTACCTACTCCAAGGAATTGGGGCTTGTTGTGGTCGGTTCTGGGCCAAAAGGCGTTTCGGTCTTTCATGTACTTACGAGGTAACCTAACTCCCCTGGGGCTCTTCGCCCTAACAGCATAAGGAGATCGTGGCGTATGGGTTCAGTAATCAAGAAGCGACGTAAGCGGATGGCTAAGAAGAAGCATAAGAAACTTCTTAAGAAGACCCGCATTCAGCGTCGCAACGCCAAGTAAGAAATCTATTTTCTAGATTTTAACTAACGCGAGCTTTCCAGAAATGCCCGCAACAAGGTAGCGAACTTTATTAAGCACCACCCATGAAGTATCAACTCGAGCATTGTTTCTGACCCCAGATACTAATTTCATTGTCGGTTTTAGCGCGCTTGAATTGAGTTCTAGTGAACATATTCGTGTTTGGCAACCAAAGATCATCGTTTTCCCATCGATGCTCATGGGCATTGTTGGTGCTCCATAACTATCTGGCGTCACTGAATTAATACGAGTATCAGTGTCAATATTCATCCAGCGAATTTGAATGGGATTGGGGATGCTGATTGTTGATGCACCGAGCCATGATGCGATCAGACCTGCTGAAGTCTTATTGAGTGAAACGCCATAACCGACAACAGCCATATCAGCAGAAGATGTATCGAGAGTTTGGTAACTCCAACCCGAAGGCGACGCATTAGAACGTGTGGCAAAACGGATCTCGCCATTTGTAGCTTGTTTTTGCTGATTAACAGCGAGGTTTGAATCATAAATAACGCTGACTTTAGAACCAACAGCTAACGCCCGAAGGTGAAAAGCAACATCTCCAGTCGTGCGGCCATCAGTTTTCCGATCACCATCAACTAATTCATAATCCCAGCCACCAGCAGCGCTTCGTTTAGCTCCTAGCAAGATTCCTTGACTTTCATCTCTGTAGAAAACTTGAATTCCAGATGCGGTAATGGCGCATGCATTGCTTACACTTACATCGCTTGCTGTGCGTACTCGTTCGGGTTGATCGTAAAGATTCACTTGATCGCCATTGCCATCAACAACTTCATACTTGAAATTCACGCTATCAAAGGTTGCATAGCGAAGGTCTTTATCAATGAGATCAGAGTAGAAAATATGCATTACTTGTTTTGTTCCGAGCCCGCTAATACAAAGCGAGACTGGTCCGGCAACGCTATGGGAAGTTTTCCCTCCTGCGCCTCCGCGTCCATCCACCGTGACACGTCTCCACGTCTTGCCATTCCAGAGTTGTAACCTGAGGGCGCCAGTTGTTTTATCTGTATAAGCAATCGCCGGTTGTTTTCTAAAGGATGCCACTGCAATATATCTAGCATCGGAGGCGTTATCTAAAGATTTGGGTACGGGCGTAACTTGAGGTACAACACTTCCCGTAAGTGCCGGAATTGACTGCCCCAATGAATTGATCGCGGTAACTGAAAAAGTGTAACTAGTCCCATTTTTTAAACCAGATACGAATGCCGGACTTGAAGTTGTGCTGAGAGTTAATCCAGTCTGCATGTTTTTAACTTCATAGCGTGAAACTTGTGCGCTTCGTACATTAACGGGAGGGTTAAACGTTACAACGGCAGCGCGGTCTGCAACTAGCGCCGATGCATTTCGTGGTGCATCTGGTAGTCCGATGGCAACTCCTGCTGGTGGCTTGTTCCGAAGGTCTTCCATCATTCCAACAAGAAGCGGACCAGGATCATGGAAGATTTCTCCAGCATCTAGGTTTGGAGTCATTACTGAATTAGGTCCTGATGATGAGAACGTTGCCTCATCCAAGTGGCTTACTGATGATCCATCTGAATACCTCGGCGGTGTGTAAAGGAGAGGTTTCACTCCACCATTGGCTTTAATTCCAAGGGGACCTGACCACACTAAAGTATTTGTTAGTGCTTCTCCGAGTTCTAACGAAGGCGATGGAATGTCAGACAAGCGCCTTCCATCTGGAAGCTGCGCGTAGGCGTCATAAGCAGTTGGTTGATCGATAATTCCAAATTTATATGTGGAGTAATTTGAGTTTGTGTCATATGAATCAGTTGATAAGAAACCTAATCCGTGTCCTAATTCATGAACAAAAACGGACTGAAGGTCATATTCGGTTGTTGAAGGTTTTCCATCGTTGCGTTGGTTCCAATTTGTTGCTGAATTTACTTGAATAACAATTTCTGGACTGTTCTTATCCAAATCTTCGCCAGCAAGTGCGTTTGCTAATGCAGATGGATACCAAAGAGTTCCATCAGGAGAATTCGGAAAATCTAAGAAGTAGTTTCCAGGTCGCGCGCTTCCTAGAACGCCGTAAATCGCCGACCGACCCCAAGAGGCATCAACTGTGATTGGAATTTCAGATGCAAAGTTCAAGGACCACACATCTATTGCTGCTTGAACTTCGGTCTTAGCCCATTCAGGAAAATTATTGTAAGTAACAATGAATCGACTCTTTGCGGTTGAGCGTGTGCCAGAATTTGTCGTCGCAGAGAAAGTTTTGGTAGTCGCTGGACCTGCGTATGTGTGACCCCACACTGTCGAGGGCGCTTCGCGTGTAAGAGAAAGTGCACCAGCAGGAGGCGCGTAGAAAAGGCCAGCAAGAATCGCGGTAAGCGCTAATGCGCTGCGAAGTGGGGTCCTCAATCTGCTCAACATATTGGGAAACCGTATCAGGTGAGAAGATATGGGCATGGCTACCTCAATTTTTAAGGCTACGGTTGCCCAATGCGCAACCTGATAACTATTTACTCGCGACCAGGGTGCCATCTATGTGATGTTGCTGAGGATGTGCTGATTGGGCTTCAGGGCGAATTGGATTTCGACATGGAGAAAATCTCTATTGTCGGGGATCCAGAGTTAGAGTTGAAGTACGGTGAAGAAATTCCTGTAATTATGATTGACGGGCAACGACACGCTTTTTACCGAATTGATCCAGAACGCTTTAAAGCTTCCCTTGCGAAACATCGTCAGCGTCAATAATTTTGTATGCGTAGCCCTGCTCGGCAAGAAAACGTTGGCGATTCTGTGCGAAATCTTGATCGATTGTGTCTCTAGAAACGACCGAGTAAAAGCGAGCAGTCCGGCCATCAGATTTAGGTCTTAAAATTCGACCTAGGCGCTGTGCTTCTTCTTGTCGTGATCCGAATGCTCCTGATACTTGAATAGCAACAGTCGCATCAGGCAAGTCGATAGAAAAGTTTGCAACTTTAGAAACCACTAGACATTTGATTTCTCCAGAGCGGAAAAGATTGAAGAGGCGCTCGCGCTCGTTAACTGGAGTGTCTCCTTTAATAAGTGGAACACCCAGAACTTCTGATAACTCGTCAAGCTGATCTATGTATTGACCAATCACCAAGACTTGATCATCTGCATGATGCTTTGCTAGCGCTTCGACAATTGTTCTCTTAGTTTTCGTTGTCGCGCATTGGCGATAACGGTTCTCTGGCTCAGCAGTTGCATACAGAAGTCTTTCGGCTTCGGTTAGCGTCACACGAACTTCGATGCATTCAGCTGGCGCTATGTACCCTTGTGCTTCGATTTCTTTCCAAGGGACGTCATATCGTTTTGGCCCGATGAGGGAAAATACCTCACCCTCTAATCCATCTTCGCGAACAAGTGTTGCGGTAAGACCTAAGCGTCTGCGAGATTGGATATCGGCGGTAAAACGGAAAATTGGCGCTGGGAGCAAGTGCACTTCATCATAAATAATTAATCCCCAGTCATGGGTGTCAAATAAATCTAAATGCGCATAGACGCCATTCTTCTTCTTGGTCATAACTTGATATGTAGCAATAGTGACTGGGCGAATCTCTTTCTTTGCACCAGAGTATTCGCCAATTTCATCCTCATTAAGAGTGGTGCGTTGCAACAATTCTTCGCGCCATTGCCTTGCTGCAATCGTATTAGTGACCAGAATCAAAGTTGTTGCTTGTGCATGTGCCATCGCGGCAGCGCCCACAATAGTTTTTCCAGCACCGCACGGAAGAACGACGACTCCAGAACCACCATGCCAAAAGCCCTCAGCTGCAAGCTCTTGGTAAGGGCGAATCTTCCATCCATTTTGTACGAGTGAAATGTCATGGTGTTGCCCGTCGACATATCCAGCAAAGTCCTCTGCGGGCCAACCTAGGCGCAATAGCGATTGTTTGATGTGACCACGTTGGCTGGGATGGACGGCGATAGTTTCTGCATCAATACGAATCCCAAGCAATGGCGCTATTTTCTTAGCTCGAATTACCTCTTCCAATACGGCAGTATCGGTTGTGATGAGAACCAAGCCATGCACTGGATCTGCTTCAAGGCGTAGTCGGCCATAGCGCGACATTGTTTCTGCAACATCCACCAAGATGGAATGTGGAACTGCGTAACGTGAATACTTTAGGAGAGTGTCAATGACCATTTCGGCGTCATGGCCTGCAGCACGGGCATTCCAGAGTCCCAACGACGTTAGTCGATAGGTGTGAATGTGTTCAGGAGAACGTTCGAGTTCGGCGAAAGGCGCGATAGCTCTGCGACACTCAGTGCTTAAAACATGATCGATATCTAAAAGTAAAGTCTTGTCGCTTTGGACAATTAACGGTCCATCAGTCATTAAGTAAATCCAATATGAAAGCGTGAAGGAAAGGTATGCGCTCTTCTAGTGCACTCACACTTGCCCACTCATTAAGTGCATGTGCGCCAGAACCAACGGCGCCCAGCCCATCAAGAACTTTCGCTCCCGCAGCAGCAGCGAAGTTTCCATC
>CAEZYB010000039.1_pt1 | contig 8999 bp, 8 predicted proteins | sample 7265401 | NCBI WGS metagenome assembly CAEZYB01 (sample SAMEA6813923, study PRJEB35770) | uncultured Actinomycetes bacterium | biome: Freshwater; feature: Freshwater reservoir; material: water | place: Czech Republic | collected 2017-04-14 | depth 30m m
GGGAAATCCTTACTTTTTCTGCGAGGAAAGCCTCAAGTACAACAAGAGAGTTCACCTAAAAGTTACCGACACTTTCCAATTTTACACTCGATCCAATAAAGGCAATCTGCAGCCCCTGATATAGGCTCGGCACAACTTAACTTCCCCTTCCCTGGGAAGAAGCCTCTTCAATCCTTGAAGTAATTCTTGGAAAGATTGAGTTCTACCCCGGTATTTAGAAAGTGATCCAAGGTCAATTAAATTGATTGACCTCTCGAGAGGAGAAAGATGTTAAAGCGCATCACAGCAACTGCTGCAGCGGTTGCCCTTGCAACTCTTGGCTTCACCGCCCCTGCGCAAGCAGCGACAAAGCCAAATTGCAGCAAAGCAAAATTCAAGATCGGTGTTGTAACAGACCTAGGAAAGGTTGATGACAAGTCATTTAACCAATCCGCATGGGATGGCGCAAAAGATGGCGCGAAAAAGGTCTCTGGTGGTTGTGCAACATACATCGAAACAACAGATTCAAAAGATTACGCAAAGAACATGGCACTTTTTGCTGATGCCAAGTACAACGTAATCGTAACTGTTGGCTATTTGATGGCCGATGCAACTGCAATCGCAGCTGCGAAATACCCAAAGATTAAGTTCATTGGTGTTGACCAGAACAACAGCTCAACTAACGAGAACATGACAGGTCTTGTCTTCGAAGAAGATAAGTCTGGCTTCCTTGCTGGTTACCTTGCTGGTTACCTCACCAAGTCAAACAAGATCGGTGGCGTTCTAGCCGCTAAGGAAGTACCACCTGTTTACCGTTACGGTCAGGGATACATCAATGGCGTTGCTTACGCAGCCAAAGAGCAGAAGAAGAAGATTAAGACTTCAGTTGTGTACCACGAAGTGGGCGCAACAATGTTCTCTGACCCAGCATGGGGCGCAACTACTGCAGGACAGCTTCTTAGCCAAGGTTACGATGTAATCTTTGGTGCAGGCGGCGGTACCGGTAATGGTGCTCTTGCAAAGATTGCAAAGAAGAAGGGTGCATTCTGCATCGGCGTTGATACCGATCAGTGGTTCACTGTTCCAGAAGCACAACCTTGCCTAGTTACTTCAGCAATGAAGTCACTTTCATCAGGTGTTTCTGACCTTATCAACCTAGCTTCAGTTGGTTACTCAACAGGTGGCGAATACAAGGGCGATGCAGCTATTGCTCCATACCACGCACTTGCCTCACGCGTTCCTGCTGCAGTACAAGCAAAGGTAAAAGCTATTACTCCTAAGGTTCTTGACGGAACCATTCCAACGGGCGTTTAGTTCGTACCACATCTAAAAATCTAATAAAGAATAAGAGTGAAGGTGCATTCGTGCACCTTCACTCTTATTCTTTTAACTACTAGAGTGGGCTACTGTGAAACAGACAAAGAAGAGTTTTGATGTAGGTAACTGGCTTATCCCTGCAATTGCAGTCATTATTGCAATGGCAATCGCAGGAGTCATGATGAAGTTACAAGGTGCCGATCCCGTTGGCGCCTATAAAACGCTTTTTACTACCTCATTTGGCTCAGCCAAAGGTTTCTCCGCCACTTTAGGTAAGGCAACACCATTAGTACTTGTAGGTCTTGCCGTCACAATTGGTCTGCGTGCAGGTCTTTTTAATATTGGTGCTCAAGGTCAACTTATCTCTGGCGCGCTAGGCACAGCATGGGCTGGATATACATTCACTGGTCTTCCTAGTTACATCCACTTACCCATAGCAATTGCTTTTGGAATGTTCTTTGGTGCTTTTGTAGGATTCATAGCGGGAGCGCTAAAGGCATACCGTGGAGTTCATGAAGTGATTACGACCATCATGCTCAACTCCATCATTATGGGTTTATCTGACTATTTAGTTGTCTATCATTTCCGTGAGCCAGGGCAGTTGCTTACACGTACTTCCGAAATTCAAAAAAGTGCTCGCCTGCCATTCTTATTTGGGTTGCCTTTTGGCTTCTTCATAGCAATCGCCTTAGCCGTGTTGGCATGGTGGGTTATGGCAAATACAACGAGTGGATTTAGATTTGAAACCGTTGGCCGGAATAAATTTGCTGCTTGGTATGCTGGAATTTCAGTCAAACGCACTCTTGTCACTGCAATGATAATTTCAGGTGGAATCGCAGGCTTAGGCGGAGCAATTGAAACACTGGGTGTTACCTATCGATTTGAGCCAGCCTTTAACGCAGGTCTTGGCTTTGACGGAATTACCATCGCACTTCTTGGTCGCGCGCACCCTCTAGGGATTATTCCCGGTGCAATTCTCATCGGTGGCATGCGAGCTGGAGCTTCAAATATGCAATTCGTTGCAGGCGTGGCGACTGAGCTTGTAGACCTACTCATGGCTCTCATTCTTTTCTTTGTGACAGCCCCACTGGTTACTCGTTTCTTTAAGAATTCGACTTCTAAGTCAGTGACGGGAGGTTGGGGAAATTGATGACATTCCTAACCAAACGAAATAGTTTTATTCTCCTGATCGCACTAGCCACTGGATATTTCTTTTCGAAAGATGGCTCCATAACAACATCGGTTGTTTCCACAGCAACTGCCTTTGCGCTACCACTTGCTCTAGCAGCAATGGTTGGAATCATGTGCGAGCGAACCGGCATTGTAAATATCGGAATCGAAGGAACGCTTCTCACCTCCGCATTCGCAGCCTTCTTCGTATCATCGCTGACTAGCAACATTCTTCTAGGGCTTGCCGCCTCTGTAGCGGTTGGCACCTTGTTTGGGCTCCTATTGGCAGTCATGTCCGTATCGTGGAAGATGGATCAAATCATCGCCGGAACTATCATCAACATTTTGGCGACTGGTCTTACTTCTTTTCTTTATGTACAAGGCAGAACGATTCCATCTACTTTTCCAGAGTATGACATTCCGAAATTGATGGATATTCCTTTCTTTGGTCCAGTGCTCTTCATGCATGGTCCGCTCTTTTACTTTGGAATCTTCGTCATTCTTTCTCTTTATGTTGCTCTCTTTAAGACAACGTGGGGCCTTCGCTCCCGTGCTGTTGGCGAACACCCTAGTTCTGCAGATACCGCAGGAGTTTCAGTTATTCGCCTTCGCTACATCAACGTTGCAATCGCTGGAGCAATCGGTGGACTTGCTGGAGCATTCCTAAGTTTGGAACTCGTAGGATCATTTGAGCGCGGCTTTACGGCCGGCAAAGGCTTTACGGCCCTTGCGCTGATGATCTTCGGACGTTGGAATCCACTAGGAGCACTAGCTGCTGCAATGTTCTTTGGACTTACGCAAGCGTACGCAAACCAATTGATGATTGACCAAGTTGTTCAGATTCCAACGCAATTCATTACTATCTTGCCTTATATTTTAACGATCATCGTGCTTGCAATTTCCGCTGGAAAAGTTCGTGCACCGGCCGCTGAAGGCCAACCATATGAAAAGGAGAATGCTTAAATGTCTGATCTCCTTGAAATCACTGGACTAACAAAGCAATTTCCTGGCGTACTCGCGAATGACGATATTTCACTTTCAGTTAAAGCTGGTGAAGTAGTTGCACTTCTTGGCGAGAATGGTGCTGGCAAGTCAACACTCGTGAAGGCAGTTTTCGGTCTCATCAAGCCAGATAAAGGCGAGATAAAGATTTCCGGAAATGTCATGGCATATGGCGATACAGCCGGTGTTATTGCGGCAGGTGTCGGAATGGTGCATCAGCATTTTCAGCTTGTACCTGTCATGAGCGTGACCGAAAATATTATTTTGGGCGACGAGCCACGAAAAGCATTCTTTATCGACAGAAAGAGTGCGCGCGAACAAGTTCTTGCTCTTTCAGAGCGTTATGGCCTTGAGGTAGATCCTGATGCAATAGTCGAGGACTTGCCAGTGGGTATGCAACAGCGAGTGGAGATTCTTAAAGCTCTTCGTAAAGACGTGAAGCTACTCATCCTTGACGAGCCAACTGCGGTTCTCACTCCCCTTGAAATCGACGAATTACTTGGCGTGATTCGCAATCTTGCTAATTCTGGCGTGGGAATTGTTCTCATTACTCACAAACTTCATGAAGTCATGGAAGTTGCAGACCGTGTACTGGTTCTCAGAGGTGGCAAAGCAATCGGATTCACTTCACCTAAGGAAAGCGATGAGGCCGGATTAGCACAGATGATGGTTGGTCGTAGCGTCATTCTGCGAGTCGATAAGACTCCCGCAAAACCAGGTAAACCAGCACTAGAAATCAGGGGTTTACAAGTTCTAGATGATCGAAAACTTTTATCCGTTAAAGGTGTAGACCTCATCGTCCATCATGGTGAAATTTTGGGAGTCGCTGGAGTAGAAGGAAACGGTCAGCGAGAGATGGTGGAAGCTATTTGCGGAATGCGCCATCGAACTGCGGGCCAGGTACTTGTTGATGGTGAACTTACGAAAGATATGCATCCCCATTCGGTTCATGCAGCAGGTATTTCACATATTCCGGAAGATCGCGAAAAACATGGCCTTGTGGCAAGTTACACAATCGCTGACAACTTGGTTCTCAATCAATTTGATCGCGAACCTTTTGCCAAGGGCTGGGTACGTAACATCTCGCAGGTAACAAGCAATGCTGACCAGGTCGTTGAAGAATTCGATATTCGCACGCCTTCAGCACAGAATCTTGCTAGTTCGCTCTCCGGTGGAAACAAGCAAAAAGTTGTTGTTGCTCGTGAGTTAAGCGAAGACTTAAAGGTGCTTGTTGCGGCGCAACCAACCCGCGGCGTAGATGTCGGATCTATCGAGTTTATTCATAATCAGCTTATTGCTGCTCGTGATCGTGGGGCTGCAGTGCTGTTGGTATCTGCCGAACTCGATGAGATTCTCTCTCTATCAGATCGTGTCGCTGTCATGTCTGGTGGCAAAATAGTTGCGATTGTCGATTCAAAGAATGCTGACCGCAATTACATCGGGCGCTTAATGGCTGGAATGAAGTCATAGCAACCGTGAAAATTGGGATAATCGCAGGAACTGGCTTCTATAACTTGCCTGCACTGGCTGGAGCAATTGCAACTCCGGTTGAGACTCAATACGGCAAAGCCCTTATAACAAAAGGGTCCTGGCATAGCGCGGAGATCGTTTTCTTAACCCGTCATGGCGTTGACCATAGTGTTCCACCGAGCAAAGTGAATTATCGCGCGAACATCACCGCGCTAAAAAATGAAGGCGTTGAATTCGTGATTGCTGTAAATGTTGTTGGCGGCATTGACCCAAAACTAGGCGCAGGTGCACTACAACTACTCGATGATTTTGTGGATTTCACATCAGGCCGTGAACATACTTTTTTTGATGGCGTTCAGCCAGGTGGCGTCCAACACACCGACATGTCCGATTTGTATGACCACCAAGTTAAGTCAGCGATGGTTGCTTCAGCGATAGCTGCTGGAATTCCCCTTGCTACTGGTGGAGTGTATGCAGGCTTTAATGGACCTCGCTTTGAGACTCCCGCAGAAATTCGACTGGCGGCACTAGCTGGCGCAACAGTTGTTGGTATGACTGGATGTCCTGAAGTCTCTTTGGCCAAGGAAGCGTCATTGCGATATGCGGCAATAGCTCTGGTAGTCAATCCAGCCGCTGGAGTCGGGACGACACCTATTACGATGGATGAGATTAATCAAGCACTTAAAGATGCCAGCCAAAAGGTCATTACGATCATTGATGGTGCGATAAAGTCACTTTCATGAGCGAACATGTTGACCTGCTGATTAAACATGCCAAATTTCTAGTTACAGTAAATGGCGATAATGAGATATTTGAAAACTACTCCCTAGCAATAACCGATGGCAAGATTTCACATATCGCTGCGAGTTCCGAACTGGCTCATCTAGAAGCTACACAAACTTTTGACGCGACGAATCATCTGATTTCTCCAGGTCTCATTAACTCCCATACTCACCTTGCCATGTCATTACTTCGTGGATGGGCAGAAGGAGTAAATCTGCAGGGCTTTCTTGAGCGCGTGTGGGCTGCCGAAGGCGCGATCATGGATGAAGCGACCTGCCAATTAGGTACAGAACTAGGGGCGCTAGAAGCGCTTTTGAGTGGAACGACCACGACTCTTGATATGTATTTAAACCCTGAAGCAACGCATAAAGGCGCAGTGCGAGTTGGTTTGCGTCATATCTGCGGACCTATTTTCTTCGATTTCCCAGGCCTAGATGGACTGGAATGGCAACAACGGATTGAACGTGCGCAGGTGTGGTCGGATGTCATGGCGGCAATTGGCGGTCCATACATTCCAACGTATTTCATGCCTCACAGCACATATACCGATTCTCCAGAACATTTGCATGAAGTTGCAACTTTGGCAGCCACCTTCAATGCCAACATTCATTTACATGTTTCGGAAACACAAGCTGAGAACGATGATGTTCAATCTCGATATAACAAGACACCTACAGAAGTGTGCCGTGATACTGGATTGCTAGACCACCACACTATTTACGGTCACGGCGTTCATCTCTCCGATTCAGATATGCAGATACTGGCTCATTCTGGTGGCGCCGTTGCACATTGCCCAGGGAGCAATCTCAAACTTGGAAGCGGCATCGCGCAATTTAAGAAAATGATTGCATCCGGAATCAAGGTTGGCCTTGGAACTGATGGTTGTTCATCCAGTAATGACCTCGACATGTTTTCAGTTATGCGCACAGCCGCACATTTAGTGGCATATACAGGAACACCCTCCGATGTAGACCTCACCCAAATAATTCGAGCAGCAACTGCTGATGGAGCTGTCGCAGTCGGATTAGGTGATCGGATCGGGAGCTTAGAAATTGGGAAAGAAGCAGATCTGATTGCTATCAATCTTGCTCAACCTCACTTAACCCCGGTACATAACGTGGAAGCTCTCCTAGTTTTTGCAGCAGGTCGTGGTGATGTAACCGATGTGTGGGTTGCTGGGAAACAAGTGATTCAAAATAAGACAAGCACTCAAATTGATACACAAGATCTCATCACACGAGTAAATACACGCATTCAAGTTCTAGATGAAATCAAATAAATGGATTCACTGACAGCTGCTCAAGTATGTGCCGAATTAAATCTCCAACCCCTTGAAGGCGAGGGTGGAATGTGGGGCCCAATAAACCGTAATGAAAGTGGAAATAGCATCTACTTTCTTATGGAGAGTCCCGATTTTTCTGCATGGCATGTATTGGAAGAATCTGAAACTTGGTTACATATTGCTGGCGCACCTGTAGCACTCCATACAATCGATCAAAACTTAGAGATTCATACACTCTCGCGCGAGACTGAAAATATTAACCTCTCTTTCACAGTCCAACCTGGCGTATGGATGGCAGCAGAGAGCCTAGGCTCCTGGTCACTTGTCGCATGCTTTGTCACGCCTGCCTTTACCGCAATGACTCTTGCCGATCGCTCTCAAGTAGACCAGTGGGTTGATAAATATGGCCCAGATGTTGCAAGGTTGATACATGGCTAATGAATTTTCGGGCAAAGTAATCCTCGTTACAGGAGCCAGCGGAACAGTGGGCTCACAACTTTGCGAACATTTCCTCAATCTTGGAGCAACTCTCTGCGCACAAGTTAATACGGGCACCCTGGCAGCTCGAGAAAATTTACATCTTCTGAGAGTCGACTTCAGTACTCCTAACGCGGCAGGGGCGATTATTCAGAGTGCCATTGATGCCGCAGGGAAAATTGATTTTCTCATCAACAACGCCGCAAACCAAGAGGTGCATTCATTTGGCGAGACCACCTCTGAGGATGCCGACAGAATATTTCATACAAATGTTTCAATTCCTGCCGAGCTCATCGCGCTTGCCGCTAAGTCCAATGTGCAAGTGTGCTTGAACATTTCTTCGATTGAGGCAAACTCTGCACGTCCTGGTCATGCAATCTATGGCGCCAGTAAAGCTGCCCTTGATTCACTCACCAGATCGGCAGGGCAAGAACTTGCACCAATGCGCACTCTCGGGCTTCGCCTTGGATTAGTTGGCAAATCTGGAATAGATCAAGCCTGGCCAGAGGGTGTTAATTCATGGAAAAACTCAGCTCCGCTTGCACGTTATGCACGTTCAACAGAAGTTGCTGGAATTGTTGAATTTTTGCTTTCATCTGCAAACGCTTGGGCTACCGGCACTACATACGATTTTGACGGCGGGATATCCGCTAAAGCCAACTGGTAACATGTGAACATCATGAACACTTCCACAATCATCGATGGCTCGGAAGCGTCGCTAAAGAATTTTTTACGAACCCTCCCGGGTGTTGATCAAGTTGGAGCCGAAGCCCGTGCGGCAATGCTTGCCACTCGAAGCATCAAGAATGCAAGTAAAAGCTACGCAATCGACTTAGCGATTTCGATGGTGGATTTAACCACCCTTGAAGGAGCAGATACACCGGGCAAGGTACGAGCACTGTGTTCTAAAGGGTTAAGACCAGATCCCACTGATCCAACAGTTCCTCGTGTTGGAGCCATTTGTGTCTACAACGACATGGTTTCTGTAGCACGACAACACCTTGATTCCATTGGTGGGCAAGAACTTCCTATAGCAGCGGTTACAACTGCCTTTCCATCTGGAAGAGCATCCATGCCCGTAAAGATTCAGGATACTGAAGATGCTATTGAAGCGGGGGCTACTGAAATCGATATGGTTATCGACCGAGGTGCCTTTCTCTCGGGACGCTACGGTGAAGTATTTGAAGAGATTAAGATAATCAAGAATATTTGTGGTGAACGCGCCCACCTCAAAGTCATTCTCGAAACAGGAGAACTGGTCACTTATGACAACGTTCGAAAAGCATCATATTTAGCGATGTTGGCAGGTGCTGATTTCATTAAGACCTCTACTGGCAAGATTTCACCCGCTGCGACCGCCCCTGTTGTTTTAGTGATGCTCGAAGCAGTACGGGATTTTTACACGATGGCCAATGTCCGTATCGGCGTCAAAGCGGCAGGTGGAATCCGCACGACCAAAGACGCAATCAAACAACTTGTTTTAGTGAATGAAACCGCAGGGCCCGAGTGGCTTAATCCC
>CAEZYB010000050.1_pt1 | contig 7908 bp, 6 predicted proteins | sample 7265401 | NCBI WGS metagenome assembly CAEZYB01 (sample SAMEA6813923, study PRJEB35770) | uncultured Actinomycetes bacterium | biome: Freshwater; feature: Freshwater reservoir; material: water | place: Czech Republic | collected 2017-04-14 | depth 30m m
AGAGCACTCGCTCCATATTTGCCACGTGGCTACGTGACCAATCTTGAAAACCTTGGTTCTCGAATCACCACCGATTCACGTAGTGCAATGGGCTTGTTTTTCCTATTCTTTCTATCCCCCATTAGTTCGGCACAACTTTTCGAAGCTGCCGGCATTATCAAGCAGATTGCTTTAAGGCCACTGCTTATCGCCTTTGCTATTGGCCGCACAGTCAGTTACTCGATATATGTAACAGGCGCACAGGCGCTGCACGCAACAACCCTTGGTCAGCTTCTATTTAAGGAACTGACCTCGCCCCTATCAATCGCTGTGCAGATTGCATTTATCTTGGGGCTCGTCGCCCTAGGAAATATTAAATGGAAAGAGCAACTTTAAGCTGTTGGCGCTTGATGTCAGTAATTTCTCAACCGCTCTTTACTTTTTAAGTCGAGCAACTACTGTGTCAATAATGTGCCACTCAAGCTCGCGATCGATCGCTTTCTTGTCACCTGACAATAAGACTTCCAGGAGCCTCTTATGATGCGTCGCTTGACTAGCAAGAGTTGGACTTGCACCAACTCGGTAAAATTCCAAACGAATCCGAGACATAACACTTTTCCATAACTGAAGAGTCTGGGGAGTTGCGGCCAATTCCATGGTGATTGAATGAAATCTAATATCTGCTTCATGAATTACTTTTGAATCTTTTCTTTTGGCTCCTTCTTTCATGATCTCAATTTGCTCTTCAAGATCTGCAATAACAATCGGCGTAAACTTCTCAACAGAATCGCGCAGTGCGAATTTCTCGAGAACTAACCGGGTCGGGGCGAGCATTTCCAAAAATTCTCGATTAGATATTCGCGAGACAAAAACTCCACGATTTGGATAATGCTCGAGAAGTCCTTCGCTTTCAAGGTCACGCATAGCTTCGCGCACTGGACCCGGGCTACAATTAAATTTAGCGCTGATATCATTTTGCTTCAACTGAGTACCGGGTGCAAGGTCCCCAGAGATTATTGATTCTCGCAAGGCATGAGCAACATTTTGTCGTTGCGAAATAGTTGCCGTGGAAACGGTACTCAAAAAATTATCGGCCATGATTCTCCTACCTTATTCCTTATAAAACACCGGTGGAGAATATATATATGTATATATAGGTGCACGTTAACTCAAGAATCCCTTTATGGAGCTATATTTCTCAACTTTTGTTTCCTCTAGGGTAAATCCTATGCCGGGAGTTTTTGGAATCTCCAAGTAACCCTCAGAATCCAATTGCCAGGGCGTATTAGAAAGGTCATCAACATAGGCCGATCCTGTGCAATATTCGACCTTATCTGCGCTCAAAATTGCCGACGAAAGTTGTAAATCTACTGCCAAACCAATTGCAGTATTCCAACCGTGAGGAATAACACGTACTCCAAATTCCTCTGCGATTGTTGCAATTTTTCTAAATTCACCAATTCCGCCCACCTTCGTTACATCTGGCTGAATAATATCGAATGCACCGCCAGTCAAGAATGGAGTAAAACTTTGACGTCGAGTTAAGACTTCTCCTCCTGAGATTGGAACTCTTGACTGTTTGCGCAGTTCTTTAAAATCTTCCAAATCATCCGGGCGTAAGGCTTCTTCAAACCACCCGACGTTGTAGTCGGCCAGCATGTGGGAAGTATTGATCGCCCATCGCAAATTTCCTCTCCAATATGCATCACTACCTCCAGCATCGACTGCTAAGAATGAATCATCACCTATAGTCTCGCGAGCACTTCGAACTAATAATTCATCATATGCTTTATCGATGCGTCCAAATGGACCCCAACCAATTTTGAATGCTCTAAAGCCTTGCTCACGTAGGTTCTTCAAATTCGCTGTCATAATTTTTGGTTCATCCATCAACAACGAGGCGTAGGGCATGACACGTTCACGAAGGCGCCCGCCAAAGAAACGACCGATGGGTTGTCCGGTAATTTTTCCGAAAATATCCCAAAGGGCAATATCGATTCCGCTAATCGTGTGAGTTACTGCTCCCCCTCGGCCCAGCCAAAAAGTATTTTGGTGCAGTTTCTCGATTACTCTTTCTGGTTCATATGCACTCTCGCCAATAAGTAACGGCCTCAACACCTCTAGTGCTGCACCAACCAATAAGTCGCTAGTAAAGACAGTCCCGACTCCAATAACCCCTTCGTCCGTCTTGATTGAGATCAGAGTGTGCACTGCACTTTCAGGTTCAAGTTCAGTGGTCCACCCCCCTTTATGTGTAGCTCCACGGAGGCCAGCAAACTGAACTTGAATAATCTTCATGTGGGGTCCCTAATCAAGCGCGTGACACGATGGCGAATACCATTGACAGATAATAGATTATCTGTAAAACTCCCACAACTCTTCTACGAGGGAGACCAAGACTAGGTACTGTGCAAAATTTCCTGGATATTCCCCGCCTGATCATTTCCTGGACGGCACTGCGCCTTCAAAGCGAGAAAATAGGGGGAAGATGTAGATGATGTTCAATAAATTAAAATCCAGGCGATCCGCAATTGCAATTGTGGCTTCCGGGCTCATCGGATTCTCAACACTGTTCACCGGTGTAGCGAATTCTGCTGGCGGTACTGGCGGCGAAATCGATTACGCATACTTCACAGCGATGGGTTGGACGCCGATTGCAAACTCTCTGCCAAACCTTGCATGCCGTGATAGCTCGTACGCGAAGGCTGTTACTTCGGGAGTCAAGCTTGGCGTTTACCAAGCTGCGCCTTATATGTATACGGGCAAAGATGGCAAAATGACCGGAATTGATTACGACATCAATATCGCTGTTCTGAAGTATCTCGGCATCACCAAGCACACAGATGTAGCACTTCTGTGGCCTGCAATGATTCCAGCCTTGGTATCAAAGAGAATTGACGTAATCGCTGGAAACATCCACGAAAATCCAACTCGACTCAAGAGCATTATCTTCACAACACCAGCATGGTGGTATGGAACAGCGCTCACCGTTCACCCTGACAACCCAAAGAATGTTCAAACATGGGCTGATCTGCAAAAGAGTGGTGTCAAAGTTGGAGCAATCAATGGCTCATTTAGTGCCCAGTATCTTGCTGCACTAACAAATCCAAAAGTAGACCTCACCGTTTTCGAAAGTGCTGATACCGAATTCCTCGGTCTCGCCGCCAAGAAAGTTGATGTTCTGCTCGAGGACACACCAAAGGTTGGTTCATACAATGTTTCCAATCCAAATAACAAACTGAAGATCCTTACAAAGGCTATTGCTCCTGCGGCATTCAAAGACGAATATGGCAAGTTCGCCATGCGTCCCGCTGACTGCACACTCACAGGCGCATATTCACGGGCTTTGGCAGAGTTGCGCGACCATGGAATTGTTTCAGTAATTCTAGCCAAGTACGGTCTAGGTACTGATTCTCTATTCATGCCAGATTACTTGCCATAAATCGACCGTTATAACGTTCGCGGTGCGGTGCCAAAACCGCTGCACCGCGAACGTTATTTATTTTAAGTGAGGTAAAAATGGTATTTAACCTAGTAAATGCAAAGGCGGCTTTAGCTGGACTCTCCATGGGTCTGTTAATGACTATCGTCTTAACTTTTCTTTGCGGTATAACAAGTCTCACAGCGGGCGTTTTCGTCGCACTCGCGAAGATGTCAAGCATTCGAATTCTGAGGTTCGCGGTTACCTGCTACGTCACCATTGTTAGATCCACGCCGCTGTTGGTTCAATTAATCTTTATTTACTTTGCGTTGCCTTTTGTAGGTATTCGCCTAGGGCCATTCATGGCTGCATATATAGGACTCTCACTAAATGTCACGGCCTACCTTTCTGAGGTTTATCGTGGTGGCATCGAGGCAGTGCCAAAAGGCCAACACGATGCCGCTGCTGCAATTGGTATGACTAAATCAACCGCCATGGCCAGAGTGATATTCCCTCAGGCATTTAGAACTTTGATTCCATCCCTGGGCAATTATGTGGTGTCATTGTTTAAAGACACCTCCTTGGCATCAGCCGTAACAATTCAGGAATTGATGTTTAAGGGCCAGATTGCGGCAGGTGCAACTTATGACTACATGACTATTTATATTATGGTCTTTGTAATGTATTTCATGGTCGGCTTCCCGGCAATCCAACTCGTAACCTATCTAGAAAAAAGAATGAAGAATGGATACGCCCGAAAGAATGTCAGGCCAATAAAAAATGAGGTTTCAGCATGAGCACTCCAATGGTCCAAGTAGAAAACCTATCTAAGAGTTTTGGGGATAATTTAGTGTTGGACTCCCTCTCTTTGAGCGTTGCTAAAGGTGAGGTAATTGGCATTATTGGACCTTCTGGAAGTGGTAAATCGACGCTTCTCCGGTGTATTAATTTTCTCGAAAAGCCCAATGCTGGAGTGATAGTGATTGATGGCGAGAGAATCACCATTGATAGTCATGACCCCTCGAAACTCTCTGGGAACAAAATTGCTCACTTGCAATCCAAAGTTGGGATGGTGTTCCAACAGTTTAATCTTTTCCCTCATATGACTGCCAAAGAAAACATAATGGCGGGGCCAAGATATGTTCTCAAAGAGAAAGCTGAAATCTACGAAGAAAAAGCTACTCGCTTGTTGAAGCAAGTTGGACTTCCTGAAAAAGCTGATGCTTATCCAGAAGAGCTATCTGGAGGTCAACAGCAAAGAGTTGCGATTGCTCGAGCCCTGGCAATGAATCCTCAGGTCATGCTCTTTGATGAAGCTACGAGCGCACTTGATCCTGAGATTGTTGGAGAAGTTCTCGCAGTAATGCGCACTCTGGCAAACGATGGAATGACAATGCTTGTTGTCACTCATGAAATGGGATTCGTTCGCCAAGTAGCAGACCGAGTAATTTTCATGGATGATGGAAAGATTGTCGAAGAAGGCGATCCTGCAGTTCTATTTGATAAACCAACGCAACAAAGAACCAAGGACTTCCTCTCTGCAATCTTGTCTCACACGGATTGATATGTTAGATCTAGCAATCCGCAACGGATGGATCATTGATGGAACGAGCAAGGCAAGATACCGGGCTGACATAGGCATTTCTGGCGAAACAATCGTCGCTATTGGAAGAGTGCCCACCGCTAGAGTAGAAATCGATGCAACTGACCTGATAGTGGCACCTGGGTTTGTTGATCCTCATAGCCATTCAGATTTTACTTTGCACTCAAATAGAGAGTCTCACAGCTCAATTCGTCAGGGAGTTACAACCGAGATTGTTGGCAACTGTGGCATGTCTAACGCTCCCTACTCTCCCGAGTCTGAACATTTGATTGCTGCCCGTATGCGCTCATATGCATTCGAGGGAACTTTTCACTGGCCCACTTTCGGTGAGTACCTGCGCAGCTTTGAAGATGGCGGTATCTCCGCAAACGTTGCATGTTTTGTTGGACACAACACCATTCGCTCTGCTGCAGGCGTGTTTGCAAAAGAGCAAGTTACAGACCAACAACTCAAGCGAATGGCCGGCTATATCGCAGAAGCCATGGAGGCTGGCGCATTGGGTCTATCAACGGGGCTCGAATTTACTCCGGGCACTTTCTCTAAACAAGGCGAATTGGAATACCTAGTCAAAGAGCTCGGCCGCCACAATGGCATCTATACAAGCCATGTCCGTAATCGTGATTCAAGACTCTTTGAATCAATACAAGAATTACTCGACCTGGCCAAGATTGGAAATGTGGCCGCTCAGATTTCACACTTCAATGTTCGCCATGACACTAACGCTCCAGAAAATGGATGGGCGCGCGCAGTCGACATGATGATGAAAGCCAAGGATCAAGGCATCGATGTTTCTGCAGATACGACACCATTTAAGTATGGCCTTGGTGAACTCGCTGCAATCTTCCCTGAATGGCTTATTGAAGATGGTTACGCAGAAGCAGCGAGAGCACTTAAGGATAATTTAGTCCGAGATCGTCTTCGATTAGATTGTGATCGTTATTGGAGATTTATTCATAAGGGCCAGTGGGATCGTGTCCGCTTATCGGGCGATGCTGATTTTCCAGAGTTTAGCGGTCTGACTATCACCGCTATCGCAAAGATCGTGAAGAAAGATGAGTGGGATACTTTCTTTGACATCATGATGAGAGCCGGATCAGAAATGAACGACTTGATTAGTATTGGTGAGCTATTCACTGACGCCCATCTTGCCGAAATGATTTCTCATCCAGAATTTAGTTTGGGAGTCGACGGCTACACCAGCATTGATCATGGACCTTTGAGCGATGTCACCATGAGCCAGCACCCGTATTCTGGACATATCGAATACTTAGCCCATCACGTCAGAGAGAAGAAAACGATCTCCCTTGAAACAGCGATCCATAAGATGACATCTAAGCCAGCTACTCGTTTTGGAATCGCAAAGCGTGGAATTCTGGAAGAGGGATATTTTGCCGACATCGTTGTGTTCGACGCTGACAGGGTGCGAAGTAATTCCACCGTTGAAGTTCCAAGGGTTTACCCAGAAGGAATTCGCCTAGTCACGGTGAACGGAACCATAGTTGTCGATAATGGATCTCACACTGGTGCCAGAACCGGACGCGTGCTGCGAAAAAACAGTTAATCGTTTTTTGCAAGCACAAAAGAGAACTACTTGGCTTTTAGGGTAATTCGTTGTGGAACGAAAGCGAAAACTTACGCTGTTGGCGCTTCCGTTAAATCCCCTGGAGTATCAGGCATCAGCGCTTTTGGTGATCCAGCAAAAGTAAATTTCGCTTCGGCGCCTTCTCCTTCGACATCCACAACGATAATTTCACCGGCTTTGAGATCTCCAAAGAGAATCTTCTCCGACAAATTATCTTCAATTTCGCGTTGAATGGTACGACGCAATGGGCGCGCACCCATTAATGGGTCGTAACCTCTTGCAGCAAGAAGTTCTTTCGCTGCAGGTGTTAGCTCAATGCCCATATCTTTCGCCTTCAAGCGATCATCAAGATTGGTAATCATAAGATCAACAATCTGAATAATCTCCAACTTGGTGAGCTGGTGGAAGACGATGATGTCATCAATACGGTTCAGGAATTCTGGGCGGAAATGAGTTTTGAGTTCATCTCCAACCTTTCCCTTCATACGCTCGTAGTTGCTTAACTCATCTTCAGAGTTTGCAAAGCCAAGGCCCGCGCCCTTTGAAATATCACGAGTACCAAGGTTGGTCGTCATGATGATGACAGTGTTCTTGAAATCGACAACGCGTCCTTGTGCATCAGTTAGGCGGCCATCTTCTAGAACCTGAAGTAAAGAGTTGAAAATATCTGGGTGAGCTTTTTCGATTTCATCAAAGAGCACAACAGAGAAAGGCTTACGACGAACTTTTTCAGTGAGTTGTCCACCCTCGTCATATCCAACGAATCCTGGAGGTGCACCGAATAGACGTGAGGCTGTATGGCGCTCAGAGTATTCAGACATATCCAATTGAATAAGTGAGTCAGCGCTACCAAATAGGAATGCAGCAAGAGTGCGTGAAAGTTCAGTCTTTCCAACACCTGATGGACCAGCAAAAATGAAGGATCCACCTGGACGCTTTGGATCTTTCAATCCAGCGCGTGTACGACGGATTGCTTGTGAAAGTGCCTTAATCGCTTGGTCTTGACCAATAACACGACGATGCAATTCATCTTCCATGCGTAGCAAACGAGCAGTTTCTTCTTCAGTTAACTTGAAGACTGGGATGCCGGTTGCAATGGACAGTACTTCAGCGATGAGTTCTTCATCCACCTCGGTCACCATGTCAAGATCGCCTGCTTTCCAGGTCTTCTCGCGCTCAGCTTTTTCAAGGATCAAATTCTTTTCTGTATCGCGAAGTGCGGCAGCCTTTTCAAAATCCTGGCCATCAATAGCGGATTCCTTCTCTTTGCGAACCTTTGCAATCTTGTCATCAAATTCACGAAGCTCTGGTGGAGCGGTCATG
>CAEZYB010000054.1_pt1 | contig 7554 bp, 5 predicted proteins | sample 7265401 | NCBI WGS metagenome assembly CAEZYB01 (sample SAMEA6813923, study PRJEB35770) | uncultured Actinomycetes bacterium | biome: Freshwater; feature: Freshwater reservoir; material: water | place: Czech Republic | collected 2017-04-14 | depth 30m m
ATTGAATCCTTACCCATAGAAGCGACATCTGCTTCCTTCAAGATGTTGGCTGCACTGACACCAATGAATATATCCGCGCCAGCCAAGCTTTCGGCCAGAGTCCCTGTGATGTTATTTGGATTGCAGTTATCAATAAACCATTGGCGCATTGGATCCGTGGTCTTGGTTGATTTGTTAATAACACCCTTTGTATCGAAAGCAACGATATTTGTGGCACCACTGAGCATGAGCAAGCGAGCGATCGCTGTGCCTGCTGCGCCTGCGCCACTCATAATTATTCGGCAATCAGCAAGATTCTTCTTTACAAGCTTGAGCGAATTCCGAAGTGCAGCGAGCACAACGATCGCTGTTCCGTGTTGGTCATCATGGAAAACTGGAATGTCTAGTAGTTCGCGAAGGCGACGTTCAACTTCAAAACAACGAGGCGCTGAAATATCTTCAAGGTTGATACCACCGTATACAGGTGCAATAAGTTGAACTGTACGAACGATTTCATCGACGTCTTGTGTGTCTAGACAGACTGGCCACGCGTCAACATCTCCAAAGCGCTTAAATAGTGCAGCTTTTCCTTCCATGACAGGAAGGGCAGCAGCAGGTCCAATATTTCCAAGACCTAAAACCGCAGAACCATCTGTAACAACTGCGACAGTATTTCGCTTAATAGTGAGGCGGCGTGCATCTGATGGATCATCAACAATCGCCTGACAGATTCGTGCAACACCTGGAGTGTATGCGCGAGATAAATCATCACGCGTTTTTAGAGGAACTTTAGATTGGATTTCAATCTTTCCGCCGAGGTGCAATAAGAATGTACGGTCACTCACTTTACGCACTGTTAATTCTGGATGAGCAGCAATTGCTTTGGAAATCTCTTCTGCGTGCTCGGCATTACTCGTGTCGCACGTTACGTCCACAACCACTCTTTCAATGAGGGATTCGACGACATCTAGCGCCGTAATAGTGGCGCCCGCACCGGTTATTGCGGCAGTGACAAGAGCGACAGGCTGTGCCGAAGGTGCTCCCTCAACGCGAATAGTGATTCCGTACCCAGGACTTGTTGACGCCATTTTTACACCACTCCATATAGTCGGTCGCCCGCGTCACCAAGACCCGGAACGATGTAACCGTGTTCATTGAGCTTTTCATCTAAAGCGCCGGTCACGATAGTAATCGGCACGTTGGAATCCTTAAAAGCTTCTTCGACAAAAGCAATACCTTCAGGCGCTGCGAGAATACAAATTGCTGTGATGTCATTTGCTCCTCGCTCAATGAGAAAATTGAAAGCTGCAATTAGTGTGCCACCTGTTGCAAGCATCGGATCTAGGACGAAACATTGTCTGCCGGAAAGATCCTCGGGTAAACGATTTGCGTAGGTGCTGGCCTTTAAAGTTTTTTCATCTCGCACCATTCCAAGGAAACCAACTTCAGCCGTCGGAATAAGGCGAACCATTCCCTCAAGCATTCCCAGACCTGCGCGCAGGATTGGCACAACAACGGGGCGAGGTTCTGCCATCTTCAAACCTTGCGTCTGAGTCACGGGGGTTTTTATCGAAACAGTTTTAGTGCGCACATCGCGAGTAGCTTCGTAGGCCAACAAGGTCACAAGTTCTTCGACGAGTCGACGAAAAGTTGGTGAGTCAGTCTTTTCATCTCGCAACACAGTCAATTTATGAGAAATGAGGGGGTGATTCGCGACATGTACTTTCATGTTCCCTACCCTACAGGGCTTTCTTTCCCAACAAATGAGTGTCAAGATGCAACCTAAGGGATGGGGTAAAGCGCGCAAAAGGGGGCTGCAATGACTAACGACGTTGATATTGCTGTAGCTGCCTGGCATGAAGAAGGGCGCTGGACCTTGGCTGAAATGCCGGATCCTCATGATTTAGCACAGATTATTGAAGGACTGAAAGCTCAACAAACAAATGGTGGAGCGATAGCACTTATCTCTATTGATGAAGAATTTTTTATGGTCATTCGAGTTCTTGGCGCACACATACGGATGCTGCTTAGCGACGCTACCTGCGCGTTCGATTATGAAGTGGCCGCAGAATTTATTGAACTAGCTGATCTGCCATTTCCTGAAGAAGATGATGAACCATTGCCAACAGGTGACCTAGATATTTTGATTGATCTTGGAATGAATCACATGGAAATCTCTGCCCTATGCGATGACGCAGAACTTTTTCCTGATGAGCAACTCGATGCAATCGCAACTCGCCTTGGTTTCGGTGAGCAGTTTCGCGAATTACTAGATATTTAGTTTCAGAAAAAATGAATAACAACGAAGCGATGTTGCTTGCCTTGAATGTGGCAACCGAGGGAGCAAAAGCATCTGGCGATGTTCCTGTTGGTGCAGTTATTCTCAATAGCGCCGGTGAAATTGTTGCAACGGGAAGTAATGAACGTGAGCTTCATAAAGATCCGACGGCCCACGCAGAGATAGTTGCGATTCGAAACGCGGCAGAAAAAATCGGTTCATGGCGCCTGGACGATCACACACTGGTTGTCACTTTAGAACCGTGTGCCATGTGTGCTGGAGCAATTTCTCAGGCGAGAATTCAGAAATTGGTCTTTGGGGCTTGGGATGAGAAGGCTGGCGCGGTTGGGTCTGTATGGGATGTGCTTCGAGACCCACGTTCACTGCATTCAATTGAAATCACTGCGGGCGTGATGGTGGATGAATGCGCAGATTTGCTCAAGGAATTTTTTGAAGGGCAACGAGAAAGAAAATAGTTGATGTATCCTCACTCCTGGTGGCGTGTCCGAGCGGCCAAAGGAGCGCGCCTCGAAAGCGCGTGTTGGGGAAACTCAACCGTGGGTTCAAATCCCACCGCCACCGCTGTTAAATAATAATTTCGTACGACGGGTTGAGAATCGTCAACGAGCCATCGGCTTCACCGACCATTCCTTCAGCACGCAGTTGTGACCCGACGTCAAGACCAGCTATTTCGCGGCGGCCCAAGAATTGCAATGTAACTCCGCCAGTTTCATCCCACATTTCTACTTCAACAATTGGGGCAGAATCTCGAGGCGCGGATTTGATTGAAGTAACGCGGCCCTGGACATGGGCACGTTGGCGCCAGGTAATTTTGCCAATCGGCGTGAGGTTTTCTGCATAGTGACTAATAGGTTCATTGCTCTTAAAAGAAACAGCTGCTGCCGCTTCAATACGCGGTGCAGCAGGCACAGCGACTGGAATCTCAATTTCATCATGAACAACTACTTCTTTGCCCGAAATAATTTTCGCAACATCAAAAGGAACAATGGTTGCAACTACCCGAGGCAACTGGGAAATTGGTCGAGCGATTTCTTCTGCGGTCTGATCATGCAAAAGCTTTCCTAAGACCGGTGCATACGAGCGACGTGGCAAGAGAAGAGTTACTTCTACATCGGTACGTGTCGTAGCTCGGATCGCGTAATCAACTGCAGCGTTAGGGAGGCGACGGTCAGGGCAGTCGATCAATTCGAGTGTGACATCCCCTAAAGCAGGAGTAGCAGCCCATGCATTTCTAATTTCCTCAGCACGTTGATCATCAATAACAAAATGCACTGCTGAGAGCGAATGTGGATTAAGACTTCGTGCGTAGCGCACTGCTCCAACAGTTGCAACGTCAACACTATCCACGAGGATTGTTACGTCATGCTTACTTATTGAAGTGGCACGAGATTCGCCACTTCGTAAATTGAGTGCTGCCTGTTCATCGACATACTGACGATTCAGGCGCAAGAGTGAAAATACTGCAATAGGTGCGATAGTGATAACTAACCAAGCACCTTCAGTAAATTTCACAATCGCAAAGACAAAGACGACAATTAGAGAAACCGAACCAGAAAGTCCATTAATGAACATCTTTAATTTCCATGCACCTTGGCGATTTACGTAGGCGTGCTTGGCCATACCAAAGCCAGCCAAAGTAAATCCTGTAAATACTCCCAAGGCGTAGAAGGCAACTAGGTGATCTACGGAAGCCCCAGTTATAAGCACCAAGAGTATGGCCGCGCTAGCTAGGAAAATTATTCCGTTTGAAAAAGCGAGGCGGTGACCGCGTTTTGTCAGTTGATGCGGAAGGTAGCCGTCTGCTGCTACGAAGTTACAAAGGATGGGAAATGCGCTATATGTTGTGTTTGCGCCCGCGAAAAGAATAAGCATTGTTGCGCCTTGAACGAAGATAAAGAAAATCTTTCCAGCAGCGCCATCACCAAGGGCTACTTTCGCAATCTGAGAGATTACGGTCGGGGTACCCGATTCATAAGGCACGGCGTGAATGCGTTGGGCAAACCATGAAACTCCCAAAACAAGAGTTCCGAGAATCGAACTCATAATGACCAAGGTGCGACGAGCGTTTACATCTTCAGGAACTTTAAAGAGTGCCACGCCATCAGAGATTGCTTCAAGTCCAGTCAGAGAGGACCCGCCGTTTGCAAAAGCTCGTAACAAAATGAAGATTGCGCTAAAAGTTAGAAGCCCTTGTGCCTCACCTATCGCAACAGCGCCCTCAGTATTTGTAGCGAGAACTGGTAAATCACCACTAAATGCGCGAACTAGCCCAGTGATAAATACAACGGCCATCGCCGCGATGAAGAAATAGGTAGGCATCGCAAAGGATTTACCAGCTTCTTTAACGCCGCGAAGATTTCCGTATGTAATAAGAACAATAACTCCAAGGGTCATGTAAATTTTTCCAGCGTGGAGTGATGGGAATGTAGAGATAATTGCAGCCACACCGGCTGCCGACTGAATAGCAACAGTGACGATGTAATCGAGCATCAATGCAACGGCTGCGACAACAGACATGGTCGGTCCGAAATTGTCCCGTGCAACAATGTAGGCACCACCAGTTTTTGTGTAAACAGCAATCACGTTGCGGTAGCTCAAAGTCACAATCAGCAAGATAATTAAAATGACTAGGGTCATCGGCATCATCAAGGCAAAAGCTGCAAGTCCAAAAGCCGGAAGTAAGGCAATGAGAATCTGCTCACTTCCATAAGCCGATGAGGAAATGCAGTCGCTAGAGAGAATTCCCAGCGCATATCTCTTAGCTAATCGTTGATGGCCCAACGAGTGGCGATTAAGTGGATTACCCAACAGGGAGCGTTTTACCTTGTACGAAAGTGGATCACGCAAATGGGCGTGCTCACGAAGCGGCTCTGGTGTTGGTGCACCATCGGTCCAAGACTTAGGCACGGAATCTCCCTAAAAACGAAAACATTACGTTTTTCACTCTAACCATCTTAGAGCGTATGCTCTGGATATGCGCACAAAACTATATATAAATGGTGAATGGATCGATGGCGTTGGCACGATTGCCGTACATGATCCCAGCGATGGTTCGATTATCGCCGAGGTTGCACTTGCTGGCGATGCAGAGTGCGAGGCGGCTGTCGCAGCTGCTGACGCCGCCGCTGTTTCATGGGCAAAAACTGCGCCGAGGTTTAGATCCGAAATCTTGCGAAAAGCATTTGAGATCATGACTGCTGAAAATGAAGCGATCGCAACTTTAATTTCTCGTGAAAACGGAAAAGCAATGCCAGATGCCCGCGGTGAAGCTGCCTACGCAGCAGAGTTCTTCCGTTGGTTTGCGGAAGAAACTGTGCGTACTCCTGGAGATTTCCGTAAGTCACCATCTGGAGACAAACGTATTTTGGTAACACATCAACCAATCGGTCTTTCTATATTAATTACCCCATGGAATTTTCCTGCAGGAATGGCTACTCGCAAGATCGGACCTGCTGTAGCAGCGGGTTGCACAATGATTCTTAAACCAGCAACAGAGACACCGCTGACTGCGATGTACATTGTTGATGTTATGGAACGTGCGGGACTGCCTAAAGGTGTTCTCAATTTAATTCTCCCTGAAAAATCTGGCCCTGCTATTTCTAAGATGCTGCATGATGATCGCGTCATGAACCTTTCATTTACTGGTTCAACAGAAGTCGGTCGGATTATTTTGAAAGAAGCTGCAGATAAAGTTATTCGATGCTCCATGGAGCTCGGTGGAAATGCGCAAGTGATTGTTCATGATGATGCAGATTTAGCAATCACGATTCCACAATTGTTACTTGCAAAAATGCGAAACGGTGGCGCAGCTTGCACAGCTGCAAACCGAATTTTTGTTCAGCGCCCTATCGCAGATAAATTTATTGCAGAACTCACGAAATCGATGTCAGCTTTTGTTGTTGGCCGAGGAACCGATGCAGGGATTACTTTGGGTGCCAGCGTTTCGTTGAAAGAACGAAACAAGATTGCAGACATTGTTGACGAATCAATTGCTGCTGGCGCCAAAGTCCAACTCGGTGGAACAAAGCCAGATGGCGAAGGTGCCTTCTATCCTGCAACGGTATTAACGGTTGGTAAAGACAATCCAATTCTGAATCATGAAATCTTCGGACCTGTTGCGCCAGTCGTCATTTTCGATACTGACGAAGAGGGTATTGCATGGGCTAACGACACCGATTTTGGTCTCATCAGCTATGTCTTTTCCGGCAACCTAACTCGTGCATTGCGTACGGCCGAAGCTATGGAATCTGGAATGGTTGCCATTAATAAGGGCGTTATTTCAGATCCAGCTGCTCCATTCGGTGGGGTCAAGCAATCTGGCTTGGGTCGCGAAGGTGGCTTTGACGGAATTCACGAATTCCTACAAACGAAATACATCGCACTAGAGATCTAGCACTTGGTCATCGCTTTATTGGTGACCCATCAGACTTGTTCGCCCCGTCACATTCTCTGTATTGAGCGATTCGCGACGAGGATACTGGCGGTGACGCTAAACAAAGGGGTTTGATGTGAGTGTAAATATGGTGCCAAGAAGATCGCCGACATGGTCACACCGAGTGAAACTTACTCGTCACCTTATTCAGACAGGCATGGTGGCTTGGATTATTTGGTTGATGTGGGATAAATATTCTAACGAAGCAACCCGAACGTCACCAGAATCCTTTTGTCCCTACGGTGGTTTTGAAACAGCATGGACATGGCTCACGTCTGGAAAAACTGTATCGCATACGCACACCTCGAACCTTGTTCTTGCCGGCGTCGTTGTCATACTCGCGTTAGCTGCTCGAGGATTTTTCTGCGGATGGATTTGTGTTCTTGGTTCAATACAGGAAGGAATTCGAGCTGTTGGTGTCGCGATAAGAAAGAGAGTTCCAATCCTTCGCAAAGCTGGAAAATTTATAGATAAGAAAATGAATTTCGCTAAAAATATAGATCACATACTTCGATTCTCAAGATATGCAGTCCTTGCCTGGTCACTCATTGGTGCCGGAATTACTGGGACAATGGTTTGGCGTAACTATGACCCCTGGAGCGCTTTCTTATCCGTTCTTGAATTCCAGATAAGTACTGCATTTGTAGTTCTATTTGTTGTGCTATTTCTTAGTCTATTTATGGATCGTCCATTTTGTCGCTATGCATGCCCACTTGGTGCTATTCAAGGTTTGATTTCGAAAGTTAGTCCCGTATCAATTGAACGTAGTGCCGAAAACTGCATCGACTGCGACTTATGTAACAAGGCGTGTCCAATGAAACTCCCCGTAAGTACTCGTACACGC
>CAEZYB010000057.1_pt1 | contig 7203 bp, 7 predicted proteins | sample 7265401 | NCBI WGS metagenome assembly CAEZYB01 (sample SAMEA6813923, study PRJEB35770) | uncultured Actinomycetes bacterium | biome: Freshwater; feature: Freshwater reservoir; material: water | place: Czech Republic | collected 2017-04-14 | depth 30m m
CGCCCTCCGAGGGAAATCACATTGGCGTTATTATGTTCACGCGCCAATTTTGCGATCTCGTTGCTCCAGACTAAAGCTGCACGGATTCCCATAACTTTATTAGCGGCCATTTGTTCGCCATTGCCAGAGCCACCAAGAACGATGCCAAGTGATTGAGGATCTACGGCAACGGCCTCTGCCGCAGGAATACAAAAGACTGGATAGTCATCTAATGCGTCATACACATGAGGGCCATGGTCAGTAACTTCGTGACCTTGTCCTCGTAAATGATCGACAAGTATTGCCTTAAGTTCTAAGCCCGCGTGATCGCTTCCGATGTGGAGTCTCATGCCTGAAGTCTCTCACGAAATTAAAAAGGGATGCAAAGAGCCCGCCACCTAAGTGATGACGGGCTCTTGCTTACCCAGGTACCTTGCATTCGAACTATCTTTTTACGCTGTTGGTGTTGGCAATACTGGTGCGCCCATCATGCCTCCACCGATGCCGCCGTTCATACCTTTGCCCATGTCATCGGCATCCATATGTCCGCCACCCATGCCGCGCCCCATACCACCTGTGCGATTTACCATCGCAGTTACGGCAGCAGTGAGATTTGTTTTGAGTGTTACGGCTTGAGCTGCAGTAATTCGCTTAGCTGTTACTGCTGCATCAATATCTTTTGTTCCTTCTGCAACAAGAGCAGCGATGAGAGCTGGTGTCTTGGCAGGATTTATGGCTGCAAGTGATTTGCCAGCAGCTAATTCAGATTTCAACGTCGTGACGCTAATCCCTAGTGTTGATGCGATGAGGGCTTCATGCGCAGCACGATCTGCATTTACTGGTGGTTGATGTGCAGCGCGCGCGGCGGCAATTGCTGCGTTGATTGCATCAACTTGTGCTTGCGTCAAAGTTTTATTTGTAACAAGGCCAGAAAGAATTGTTTGCAATTCTTGCTCTTGATTTCCCATTCCAGGACCGCCAAGGTTTATTCCTTTTACAGTTGTCGAAGATTTGGTAAGGGCAACTTTTGCTTTTCCATGTGAGTTAGATGCTGAAGCAAATCCGATGCTTCCTACAGATAGAGCAACTGTTGTAATCGCAATTGCAACAATCTTTTTCTTTGATGACATTTACGTCCTGCCTTTCATCCTTTAAAGGATTTCCTTGTCGAGAACTTTCCGCTATCGACTAGTGCTAGATAACTCCCTAATGCTTAGTGGCTAGCCATTTTTTCCTTAGAAAGGGGTGTGAGTTTTGGATTCTTGTAATTAGAGGTGGGTCACATTTAGAGAGCGCAGGCTAGGTATGCGGTGAGTCGCTTTACACGTGCGCTAGGGGCTGACCCCATTGAAGCGCCTGCACAATGATTTGAATATTGAGGTATTTCCCCTACAGACAACTATGGAGTTGATGATGAAAAGAAACCCAAGGTTTGTATTAATTATTGCGATCACATCTCTTGCTTCCACGATTCTGTCGACAATTCCATCTATGGCAGAAGGAAAAGCGAAGGCGGTCAAGCCGGCCGCAGCAGGGCGCACATCTACGTCAATTCCCAACACAATTCTCAGTGGCACTGTTGCCCCAAAGGCATCTCTAGGTATTGATGGAGATTTCTATTTGGATTTTAAGTCAATGAATTTTTACGGTCCAAAAGTATCGGGTAAGTGGCCACTTCCCATTGGTTTACGTGGCCCTCAAGGCGCGACAGGTGCACCAGGAGTAATGGGTCTAGATGGTGATGATGGAGCAACCGGCAAAGCCGGATCATCATCAGTCGTTGCAGGTGCGACAGGTGCTTCAGGTGCAATTGGTTCGGTTGGTCCGGCTGGTCCAAAGGGTGAAACTGGTGCAGCGGGCGGATCTGGTGCACCGGGAATGATGGGCGCAGCAGGTGTTGCAGGATCACAAGGTGCTGCAGGTGCCGCGGGAACATCTGGAGGTCAGGGCGCACAAGGAATTCAAGGAGTGCAAGGTGCACCTGGTTCTAAAGGTGACACTGGAAATGTCGGTGACGCCGGTGCGAAAGGTGACAAGGGAAATACTGGTGACACCGGAAATGCAGGTTCCAAAGGTGACACTGGAAATGTCGGAGCAACAGGACCTTCTACTTCCAACTTTGGAATTATTACCTTTTCGGCACCAATTCTAGGTGCGGCAGGAGTCTCTCAAACTTCAAATAATTTTGGCTCTTTCGATGCGAGAAAGAGTTATCTTGTGCGCATAACTTTAGAAACTTGGAATGCCACGAAGTTGATTTCAACTTATCCGCTTTCGTTAGAAGTAACCGCGATTGGGGCCTCTCCAACTATTTCAGTTTCATATAACGTTGCCAACGGAAGTTTTTGGAATCCCACGTCATTAGCCAAACAAGACAAGGTTGGGATCATCGCTGATGTGTTAATTGACGGCACCTCGGCGGCTACAGCGTTTGACCTTGTTGTGACCGTTGCGTGTGGCGTAGCCACTACTTCATACGCGATTTCGTTAGCCGGCGCTTACGTTAAAACGTTAATCGGGCAGGTCGGTTAAAGAGACTGGAGCGGGTGACCGGGATCGAACCGGCATGGCCAGCTTGGAAGGCTGGGGCTCTACCATTGAGCTACACCCGCAAATGAAAATCCGCTGCGTAGATCAGCGTAATCACGCGTAAATTGATGAGATGGCTCATCGACTCGGTGGAATCTTACACCGTTGCAGCCCATAGAAATCCACTTCTCACCGAAAGTTAGGGCACGGATAGGGCACGAAATTGCTCGCCCGTGCAACCATTGGGCTATGGATGAACAATTACCACCACCACCGACAGAGTGGCAGATGTGGCAGGTGGCAAGCCCAGGCAGAAAAGCAGCTTTGTATTTACTGATTGCCGTAGGCACTTTATTCTTTCCGCCCACAATTTTAGTTTTATTTGGATCTCTGTTTTATTACCGCAGAAAGCATCAGCGAATCATCCGCGAGCGCGATCAATAAATCACCATCGGCGATCCAGTAAATCCGCACGAGGCTTCCATCGCTCATCGCCTTCATCCGTGTAGATCCATAGCCACTTTTCTAATTTAATCAGGGCAGCTTTTAACGCATCTACACCACCACCATCAGCGATCCAGGATTGACCTTTAATCTGCTGCTGCAGATCTCGCGTTGAAAATGTAAATGGCTTATTTACCGCCCCAACCGCCCCAACTTCATCGTGATACTTGCGCATCATATTTGCGATCTTGTCTAAGGCTCTGCGTTCGTGCGATCTCTCGGCTTTGGCATCTGCCTGGATTCGCTGCTCGATTAAGTAGTCCGCCAAATTTAGAGATTGCTCTAGGCATTTATCATCTAGCTGTAGGGCTTGCGGATTTTCCATAAGCGTAAAGATCTGTGCGATGCGAATCAAAGACCCAGGCAATCGCATCCCATATCCATCTAGTCGGTTATCAGGGTCACGCAGCGCTCTTTCGTTGCGCTCGCGCATCACATCAAATTGAGCAACCTGATGAGGTGTTAAATCGAATATGCGCTGCTCCTTCATGGAGAGCAGATCTCGGATCAATTTATTCCAGCGGTCTATCAGATCTGCATCAATTGGATAATTCACATTTGCCTTGGCTTCACGGTATCCCACATTTGATCGGGCATTAAATATTAGAAATCTGCCGACAGCTCCACGACCGATGGCGTTTTCATCATCAGTGATTTCTTTCCAGACTTTAGGTTGCACGGATGTATTAATGACCAGGTGGGGATTAGTAATTGATCCACCATCTCGCCCGATCCGATGGACTTTAATGGGATCGCCTGTATATGCCTGCAAGATTGTCTCCCACATTGAGCCCGTGCCGTGCCGCTTGCCCGATAGATGGGAGTAGAGAGTGCCTTCAGCATCCAGGATCGCCAGAGCAGAATCTTGCATAAGCAGATCCGTGAGCGCATCAGGTGTTACATCTCCACCGATTGAAATGATTGGAATCGGTTTAGGTTTACTGGCAGCGACCCCATCCAGGGCGCACACTAGATCGGCGCGGGTTGCTGGATTCTTTGCTTTTGTCTTACTCAACGAGTCCTTAATCGCTTTGAGCTTTATCTCGGCGATTTCGTGCTCAGCTTTTCGGAGCGAGTAATCAGATCGTGCGTCATTTTGCACCTGGGCTTCATAGTCATCAATGGGCTTGCGCAGCAGGTTCATCACCTGGGATTTGCCATCACCTGTTTCGGCGATATTGATGACGTAGAGCGATGAGTGCTCTAACCAGTTAGGCGATATTCGCGTGCGGATCTTTCCTTGCGTAGCAGCGGCGACACAGCCCAGGATTGTGCCAAATACGACTACGGGATCTATTTGGAATTGCCGACTTATGCCGCAGGTAAGCTCTCCGATAAATGGCGGTAATTGGTATAGATCTAATTTCTGATGATCTGTAATTAGTGGATATGGCTGCGGATCTTGCATCATCGCGCACCTGCATATTCTGTCCAGGATTTGTGCATCCACATATGACGATGAAACCGCACTTGATCTGCTCGATTCCAGCACGGGATTAATCCCAACGCTCGCAGGTGTGATTCTGCTTCACTCATGGAATTACAGAAATCTGCATCGGGTAATAGATCGTGCTCAGCGATGTCGTAATCGGTAATCATTGGCGATGACTTGCCGAACATGTATTGAGATTTTGGCGATAGCGCATTGATGGCGATAACATTTCTATTAATTGACTCGTCATCAAGCACTTGCCCCAGGTTAATCGCCTGGGGTTTTGTGTTTTTGTCCATTACAGATCGCCGCCGATCCGATTGCGTGCGATGTATTTATCTAAATCCGGAATTGTGAAATAGACAGATTTGCCCAGCTTGATAAAAGGGATGTGATGGGCGAGCGCACGCTGCATCCATCGTTCAGATTTGTTGAGATAAACAGCTGCCTGCTTGCGTGTTAGCAGTGCAGATTCAATTACTTGTTGCATTTGATTGCTTTCCCGAATTGCAAGGATTTCTGATTACAGCTGCAAGGGCTCGCCTTGCGATTCGATGATGTTAGATGATCGAACAGGTTGCAGCTGGAATCGCTGCGGATGGCGCGTTACTAGCCTGGATTGATTCACACAATATCTCGGTGATAGATGTGACAGCAGGTTGGTAGTTTTCAGCACGTACAGGATAAGCAGGCATCTCGTCGATGACAGGCGGTTGCGGGAATTGTTCACCATCGAGCATCTCATCGCGTATTTGTAGTGCGTGCATAGCTTTACCCAAATGCAGGTGAGCAGCTAAATACTCATAACCTTTAATTATCTGCGCAGATGCTTCACGGTCACCTGTCGTGGCAAAGTGGATGAGTGCTTGCATGGCTCTATCGTGATCATCGCGGTGCACGATCTGTTCATTGATGTAAGTGATGGACTTGATGAGATCCGCTGGCTTTGTTGAGATTAAGATTTGATCGATAACAACATCGCAGGCATCAGCGGCTTTTAGCCCGTAAATGTGTGGATTGATAGCATCCAGCGCGGTATTGCTCGTCATAGTTATATGTTAAACGCTATGGCTGACAAATTGATTCCCACCGCTGGGGCGGTTGGGGCGGTGAATCAGGGGTATGGGTTTTTTGAGAGCAGATAAACACCCCTGACGTTCCTTGGTTCTTTTACCCCCAAAAAGATTCTCATTAGGTTCAATCAGACTCAGATCGGTTAGGTTTTAGCAATTTTGGAGAGAGATTTCCCGAAAAGACATGGGGGGTGAACAAGCGCCCTAAAAAAAAGGACTTTCTTATATTAATAATCTACAGAGCGGCAATCACTAGATAAGATCGAATAACAGGCGTAACCTGAATCTATGACAAGCGAAAAAGAGATTGCAGCCAAAATCGGTTGGAACATCGATGCAAATGATCAAAGAATTGCCCGAAGGTACATTGGCGGTTGGGGTGAACCACAAAATGTGGAATCCCTTAAATTGGATTACCTACACAAAATTGAAACTCATCTAGATCGGATTCGTTTCCGCTTGGGATTTATTGCTCTCTTTTTCCTGATTGGATTACTTGTCCTTGTATTTGGCTTTATTGGTAGTTTCGGCGGACTAGTCCAGCCTTAATTCTCACCTTGGGGCAACCGCTAAGCATTGGCATATTTTCTCCACACCAATAAGGATTCATCTACGTAAGGGCTTAATGATTCTGCGACTTCTTTGTCGCGTGCCTTACTTCCATGCATATAGATACGTGCTGCGGCTTCAGATGCCTGCCCTGCGCGGCGTTGGAGATCTTTAGTATTTGCACCCTTAACCATCGCCAAAGATTGCCCTGTATGGCGCAGATCGTGAAAATGTAGATGATCTAATCCCAACCTGCGTTTAGCTGTAACGAACCAGGATTTGCGACCCTTGAACAGCGGCAGGCTTGTCGATGTTGTAAATATCAAAGCCTCAGGGCTGGGATCTATCACAAATTGATCGATGTGATTTATAAGCGCGGACATTAACTCTTTAGTGATGGGAACGTCTCGGATGCCTGCATCGGTTTTAGGTGGCACAAATAGATTCTGATCACTTGCGTAATTTGTCAGCTGATGCTCGACCTTGATGATCTTTTGCAATTCGTTAATATGCTTTCGCTGTAATCCCAGCAGCTCGCTAGATCTCATTGATGAATACGCGGCAAGAATTACCAGGATGGAATAGCGCGCAGGCACTTCAGCTGCGAGTGCAGCTATCTGATCAGGTGTGATGATGGGGCGCTCACTATGTCGGGGCGTGCTTGCACCCTTGATGCGGCATGGATTTTCTTTAATGATTCCGTCATCGATTGCGACATTAAATACGGCTTTGAGAAATCGATATGCCTGGGCAAGCTGCACAATTCCTGATCCACTTTCTTTGTAATTCTTGATCATTGGCGCGCCAGCATCAATCCAGGATTGGATCAGATGACTATCGATGCGCCCGTGCATAGATGTTGGGATTCCCATGGAGCGAGCCCAGGTGCGTGCTGGGTGTGCCCGTGTTTTGATTTCTCGAGACTTGCTCACGCACGATGCCTGGATGAGTGAGTGCCATTTGCGCACATCAGCGCGAGTGATCGCCGTAATCGACATTTGCGTCAGGCAGAAATCATCCATCTGTCTAAATAGGTACTGATCTGCTAGTCGGCGGTAATTTGCCGCGGTAGATGCCCGCAGGGGCTTAGCTGCTAGCCGTGAACCTGCGAGTGGATCTAGATACATCTCGACCCGC
>CAEZYB010000069.1_pt1 | contig 6694 bp, 4 predicted proteins | sample 7265401 | NCBI WGS metagenome assembly CAEZYB01 (sample SAMEA6813923, study PRJEB35770) | uncultured Actinomycetes bacterium | biome: Freshwater; feature: Freshwater reservoir; material: water | place: Czech Republic | collected 2017-04-14 | depth 30m m
AAGAAAGAAATGCCATCGGGACCGCGGCTAACCATTTACTGGTCTTTCCTGGCGCCTTGGAATCATCGTGCGCAGTTGGCAACGATAAATCCAAGGTCATCTACGTATCCCCACTCTGTCGTCTCTCACGATTCCTGCGTGAATACTCTCTTACCCAAGCACCAAGTGCCAAGTACACGCGCCGTCGGAATTAAGGCAGGGGCAATGGATCTGATATCAATATCGAGCCAGACCACATCTGCCTCAAAGCCCACCTGCAATGTGCCACGGCGAGTCTCATCTCCGGCTTGGTAGGCGGGTCCCGCGGTATATGCCGTGAGGGCCTCATCAATGGAAATTCGCTCATCAGGAATCCAGGGCGTTGGATTTTCTGAAAGGGCATGCTCTCGCGTTACAGCAATAGTCATACATTCCAAAGGTTTCTGACTTGTGACTGGCCAATCTGAGCCAAAAGAAATCGCCGCACCATCATTGAGTAAAGACTTAATCGGATATTGCCATTGCGCTCTCTCTTGACCCAGCCGCGGTGTCGTGAGTTCGCTCTGCAATGAGTCATTGCATGCCCATAGCGGTTCAAAGTTTGCGATGACTCCTAGTTGAGCAAAACGCGGTAAGTCAATGGGATCTACTAACTGGACGTGTGTAATGACAGGACGCGGATGCGATTTCTCCTTGTTCACTGACTGCGCATATTCAATCGCGTTAAGCGCGGCGTGAATGCCATCATCACCGATTGCATGAATGTGTGGCTGAAAGCCCATTGAATCGATAGTTGCAACAGCTTCTTTGAGCTCTTGCCAGTCCCAGCAGGGCATTCCCACCGAATCGGGTGCATCAACATAGGGAAGCTTCAGCGCTGCCGTACCGCCTTCAATGACGCCATCAGCAAAGAATTTAATGGAGCGACATGTTAAATGACTCTGGGTTCCAACAAGATCACGTGCCGAGGCAAACCAATCTAATTGATTGCGCCAGTTGAAAGGATCTGCCCGAAGTGCCAAGTTATACCTAACACCAAGTAAGTCATTTGCCAAAGCATCCATATAAGACTCTGGCATTCCTGGATCAATCCACGCATCCTGTACCCACGTAGTTCCAGATGCTGCCAGTGTCTGAGTGGACACTTTAAATCCTTCACGAAATTCCGCGCGAGTGTTTTCGGGAAGCTGATTCATGATGAGATCAACAGCTCCCCATTCGCGCATTGTTCCCATGGGAGTTCCATCAGGTCGACGGACAATCACGCCTAATGGTGGCTCTGGTGAATCTTTCGTTACGCCTGCGATTTCTAAAGCTTTCGTGTTACACCAAATGGTGTGATAGTCATTGGCGCGAAGTACTACCGGGCGATCAGGGACAACTGCATCTAGCCATTTAGCATCAAATTCTCCATTGGCTGCATGCCAAGATTCATACGATGCGCCAACGATCCACTCTTTGTCAGGATTATCTTGCGCGAATTTGCGAACAATCTCCAATAATGCATCAAGTGTCGGTGCGCCCTTAATTTGTGGACCGATTGATTCGAGCCCACCATAGAGCGGGTGCGCATGCCCATCGCCGAATGCAGGAAGCAACATTCCGCCTGCTAGATCAATCTGCGTTACATCCTGCCCCACATGCTTCTTGGCGTCTTCGCCAAGTGCGATGATTTTCCCTCCATCAATAGCTAAGGCATCAACGATGAGGTTACTTGAAACACCAGTCCAGATAGTTCCATTCGTAAAAACCGTAATACTCATTGGCTATCTCCACTTTCATCCATTGTGTCATCGTCTTCACGGGCAAGTGTTGTATACATTTCAGGTCGACGCGTTTTGAAAAACGGGAAGAGTGTGAGCCAATCTCGCCTTTGATCTAATTCACAATCTGCAATCAAAATTGCTTGTTCAGATCTTCCCGCCTCAACAAGAGTACGACCAAATGGATCAGCAATAAAAGAAGACCCATAAAAAGTATTGGGACCTTCAGTGCCAATGCGATTTACGGCGCCCACAAATAACCCATTTGCTATTGCATGGGCGACCATAGTCGCCTTCCACAATGGAGCGGTATCAAAGTTTGGAAAATTTGGCTCCGAACCAATTGCCGTTGGGTAAATTACGATATCGGCGCCATCGAGTGCGTATGCCCGTGCTAGCTCTGGAAACCATTGATCCCAACACGTTGGGATACCAACGTGGGCCTCGCCGATTAAGGCTGTGGGAGTTCCATCATCTCCACATGAAAAGTAAGTGTTTTCGTAGTAGCCGGCAGTTTGTGGCAGGTGGGTCTTGCGTGTTCGCATTACGAGTTCGCCAGCCGCAGAGAGAGTTATCGCTGAGTTATAACCAAGTTCGCTTTCATCATCTGGTTGTTCATAGAGCGAAATGACTACAGAAGCATGTGTAAGGCGGGCCATTTTTCTTGCGAATGCGTATGACGGCCCATCCATTAACTCCTCTGGTTGGAAGTCAGAACCCTCTGAATTCGGTTCCCAACATGCGTACGGGTACAAAGTTAACTCCGGCAAAATAATGAGATCGGGTTCATACTCCTTGCACAGTTCAAATGCGCTCTCCAGGGAACGCATTTGCTCATCCATCGATCCATGCCAAGAGTCTTGAATAAGAGCAACCCTCAGTGACTCCCTCGATGCATCACCAATTTCTGATGGAGCCAGAGACTCAAGCTGATCTTCGCCAATTGCTGCATAGACTTCAAAGCCAGATGTTAAGGACATGGCCTCAGGCTATTACTTTTCGCCCGTTATATCTATCGGACGAATAACCAGATTGAGGCAATAATTCCTACCGAGAATACAAGTGACTTGTAAAAGATTCGAGGCATCTTATTTGCCCATTTACCGCCAAGGGTTCCTCCGAAACTTGACCCTAAGAAGAGCGCTCCGACAAAGAGCCAATGTACTCGTCCGCTAAAAACATAAATTAGATTGGAGATGATGCTTGTTATGCCAACAATGACATTCTTGACAGCGTTAACAGTTTTCGGATCTCGTGTTCTATCACGAGCCAGCGTCGCAATAATCATTACACCTTGACCTGGTCCGAAATAGCCACAGTAGAAGCCACTGGCTGCAATGGCCATGAACTCCGTGATTTTATGCTTGATGCCTGATCGTGCTTTAGCTGGTAATAGGATTGTTAAAGTCGCACCAAGTAATAAGAAGGGCACAATGTTTTCAAAAATTCTCTCTGGCAGAGCCAGAAGCAAAATTGCACCGACAGATGCACAGAGCGCCGATAAGGCAATGTGAAATCTATATTCATGAATAAGTTTGCGAGCACTGTGATCACTTGCCCGAACTGCAAAAAGATTTGCGCTAGTAACTCCTAAAGCATTTGTCACAGTCGCACTTACCGGATTAAGGCCCAACGCCAGTAGAACAGGAAATGAAATGAGAGAGGCTCCGCCGGCCATTCCGTTAATTGTTCCAACCACAAATCCTGTCGCAACAACCAATATGAACGCCAGCATTCACTACCCCCTACCCAAAAAACGAGAGTACACTTCTTCAATGGTTATTTTGCAACTATTTCGCGATATGACCGCGCCCATGTACGAAGCACTTCCTCATGTGGCGTTCACATCGGAGGGTGCGCTTTAATTTCATGGCATTTAAGCGCGGAATACCTAATGCACAAGGGTGGCGAAACCTAGAAGTCATCTCAAACGAACCTCATACTGGTTGGACCTTCCCCACCACGAGTACGCCGTTGCTTGTAATGCATCACCTGTCAGATTTGCATGTGTGCGATGCTCAATCACCTATTCGCCCTGAATTTCTCGATCGCTGGGCCGACCCGGATAGCCCGATTCGTGAACTCGTCGGCACTATCGGGACCTACCGCGCACATTCGATGTTGTCGTCACAAGTTGTTGAGGCGATGGTGCAATCACTTAACGAAATTTCTCACGGGCCACTTTCAGGTCATGCTGTAAACGCTGCAATAGTCACTGGCGACACAACCGATAACGCGCAGGTTAACGAGGTTAACTGGTACTTGGCGTTACTCGATGGGCAAGAGATTCGACCAGATTCTGGCTCATTTGAAAAATATGAGGGCACGATTGACGATGGCCCCGATCATTACGATGTGAAGTACTGGCATCCTCACGGCACTCCCCTTGGCAAGGAAGATGATCAGGCACGGTCGCTATATGGATACCCAATCGTCCCTGGACTTCTGGATTCTTGCCGCATGCCATTTAAAGCAACGGGCTTAAATGTTCCTTGGTATGCAGTGCACGGAAATCATGACGCTCTCTTACAAGGAACTGTCACTCCAAATCCAGGTACACAAGCTGCGATGGTTGCAGATAAGCGCTACGAAGCCCTGCCCTCCACGATGACCTTGGAAGAAACGCTCGCTGCATTCAATGAAATTGGCCCTGCCGATTATCCAACATCTAGTGACGCTCCATTTGTTACCGTAACGCCGGATGCGCAAAGGCGAGCTGTTAACCGTGGAGAATTCGCTCAACTACATGTGCAATCTCCCGGGTTACCTCCTGGTCATGGATTTACATCAGAAAATGTTCTTGATCAGAAGATGTACTACGCCAGCGATGTTGGGTCCGTGCGCTTACTCGTCATCGATAGCGTAAATCACTTTGGTGGGTGGCAAGGTTCGCTAGATGAAGATCAATTTATCTGGCTCGAAAACCAAATTGCTAACTCTGAAAAATATGTAGTTTTGGCATCCCACCATCCACTAACGACGATGTTTAATGATTACTCACCTGCGGGCCGCCGCGTCTGCCTTGAAGAAATCCAAACAATGTTGCTGAAGTACCCAAAAGTAATTCTTTGGCTGGCAGGACATGAACACCGACATCATGTTGAATGGATCGGAAACCAATCAACTAATCAGGGACTTTGGCAGGTTGAGACCGCATCACATATTGATTGGCCCCAGCAAAGTCGCACTGTTGAAATCGTTGAAGACTCCTCAGGGGATATCTATATTGGCTTAACAGTTGTGGATCATGCCGGCGAAGCAGGGTATGCCAATGCAAAAACTCCATTAGAAATCGCTTCGCTTTCGAGAGTGTTAAGTGCCAATGCCTGGCAGAAACGTCCTGCCGCCGGAAGCGAAAATGTTGATACATGGGCGCAGGGAACGTCAGAAGATAGAAATATAGTTCTGAGAATCGCGCAACGCAAATAGGTTTAAGCGTCAATCCGATCGCGATCAATTTCTGCAGTTGAAATAAATTCTTTACGTGGTGCAACATCATTGCCCATCAGCAATTCAAACATGGCATCTGCGGCTTCGGCGTCGGCAACAGTCACGCGTCGAAGTGTCCTGTGGTCTGGATCCATCGTGGTGTCTCGCAACTGATGCGCATCCATTTCGCCTAAGCCTTTATATCGCTGAAGCGGCTCTTTCCATTTCTTTCCAGCTTTTGTGAGGTCGCCTAGAACCTTTTTCATTTCATCATCAGAATATGTGTAGTGGAAATCGCCCTTCTTTCCACCTGAGCCCATTACTTCAATGCGGTGCAACGGCGGAATCGCGGCAAAAACGCGACCGGCATCAATCAGTGGGCGCATATAGCGATAGAGCAAGGTGAGCAATAAACAACGAATGTGTGCCCCGTCAACGTCAGCATCTGACATGAGGATTATTCGCCCGTAGCGAGCCTCATCGAGCTCAAATGAACGACCAGAACCCGCGCCGATTACCTGGATGATTGATGCGCATTCGGTGTTATCAAGCATCTGAGATAGCGATGCCTTTTGGACGTTAAGGATCTTGCCTCGTATCGGCAAAATTGCCTGGAATTCAGAGTTTCGAGCCGCTTTAGTAGTGCCCAGAGCGGACTCGCCTTCAACAATAAAGAGTTCGGTACGGGAAACATCTTCGCTTCGGCAATCAGAAAGCTTGGTAGGCAAAGAAGAATTCTCTAGCGCGTTCTTTCGGCGCTGCAAATCTTTATGAGCCCTGGCCGAAATACGAGTGCGCGAAGCTGCAACTACTTTTTCAAGGATTAAACGTCCGTTAGCTTTATCAATGCGCTTGGTCGTTGCAAAGAATGCCTTCATCTCATCTGCGACAACGGCTGAGACGATGCGAGTTGCTGCAGCTGTTCCTAGAACTTCTTTAGTCTGTCCTTCAAATTGAGGCTCGGACATCCGCACAGTCACTACAGCAGTGAGGCCTTCCATGATGTCATCTTTAATTACATCTGCTTCAGAATTCTTTAGCGTCTTAGTCGAGCGAAGTACCTCATTGAAGGCTTTTGTGATTGCACGTTCAAAACCTTGAATGTGCGTTCCGCCTTTTGGGGTAGCAATAATGTTGACGAAAGAACGCATCGTCGTATCAAATCCGTTGCCCCACTTCATGGCGATATCAACGCCCATGTCACGCTCTACTTCAGTAGAGACCATATGTCCTTGATCATCCAAGACCGGAACTGTTTCAGCGTAATGCCCGCTACCTGTTAAGCGAATGACTTCTCCCACTGCTTCATCTGGCTGCAAGAAAGTGCAATATTCTGAAATGCCACCCTTATGGAAGAAGGTTTCCGTCGTCTTTGCCTTGGTGCGATTGTCATTGACGATTAGAGTTAGCCCTGGAACAAGGTAGGAGGTTTGGCGGGCACGTGCGTAAATTTCCTCTAATTCAAGCTCGGCCTCTTTAAGGAAAATCTGTTTGTCGCTCCACCATTTGATGCGAGTGCCGGT
>CAEZYB010000088.1_pt1 | contig 5629 bp, 4 predicted proteins | sample 7265401 | NCBI WGS metagenome assembly CAEZYB01 (sample SAMEA6813923, study PRJEB35770) | uncultured Actinomycetes bacterium | biome: Freshwater; feature: Freshwater reservoir; material: water | place: Czech Republic | collected 2017-04-14 | depth 30m m
ATGTGGGAAATTGAAGAAGTAAACGATTTAGGAATTTCCGCTCACATTCAACGAGATACCGAAATGGTCTGGCAAGCACAAACATCCTTAGGTGCGCTGCATCGGACATTTGAAGATCTAGTTTCCTATCTATTTCGTTGTCAAGTTTTTCCGGATGGTGTAATTCTCTCTACTGGGACAGGAATTATTCCGCCACTTGGAATTTCATTACAGGATGGAGATGTCGTAACAATTTCCGTTGATAAAGTTGGCGTATTGTCTAATCGTGTAGTTGGCATTCCATTAGATATTCACGAAACAACTTTAAAGAGCGGACGTAATTCATGAGCACCGTAGTTTGGACGCAATGGGATGACTTAACAATCCCTGAGGGCATCATCGGTCTTTCGCCAGCGAATACTCCGTTGGAGAGCGCCGACCTTTCTGCAATAACATTTTATGTTCCTTCCTATATGGGTGGTCGAGCTGCGCTAGAAAAGACTCTTCACATGCCAAACCTTTCAGTGCTCCAAATGCCTAATGCGGGCTATGACGATGCTTTGGAATTCATTCGCCCAGGCATGACACTATGTAATGGTCGCGGAATTCATGATGCATCGACTGCCGAACTCGCAGTAGGTCTAACAATTGCCTCTTTACGAGGTTTTCCAGAATTAATACGTGCCCAGGATGCGGGCCTTTGGAAGCATGCTCGCTATCAATCCATAAACGATAAAAGGATTGGCATTGTTGGGTTTGGGTCAATTGGTCAGACCATTGCAAAGAACCTTTCAGGATTTGATGTGGAAGTTATTGGCTTCTCGCAGTCGGGCCGTGATGGCTCTATAACTATGGATCAATTTGATACCTATTTACCAACACTCGATGTTGTTATCTTAATTTTGCCACTCAACGATGGAAGTCGAGGACTTTTCGGAGCCAAACGATTGGCGGCGCTTAAGGACGGCGCACTGCTAGTTAATGTCGCTCGAGGACCGATTGTTGATACCGATGCGTTAGTCGCAGAGCTAAATTCGGGTCGGATCAGTGCAGCTCTAGATGTCACAGATCCCGAACCATTACCTGAGGGCCATCCACTGTGGAAGGCTAAGAATGTTTTTATCGCTCCGCATGTGGGAGGAAATACGAGTGCCTTTGAACCTCGTGCTCGCAAACTTGTTGAAGCACAATTGCAAAGAATTTCTGCTGGAATAAATCTCGAAAACATTATTGTCACGGGAGCCTAAATAGGTAAGATAGGAAACATGAGCGAAGATCCAGGAAAAGGCAAGCGTCGCAGTTCCGAATGGTTTGCAGGCACAGGTAAGAATGGTTTCATCCATCGTTCTTGGATGCGCAACCAAGGATTTGCCCCAGATCTATTTGATGGCCGCCCTGTAATTGGCATCGGTTCCACCTGGTCAGAATTCACACCATGTAATGCTCATCTGCACAAAGTTGCTGAATCCATTAAACGTGGAGTGTGGGAAGCCGGTGGATTCCCACTTGAATTCCCCGCCATGTCATTGGGTGAGCCAATTATGCGACCAACGACAATGCTATTTCGTAACCTCTTAGCAATGGAGATTGAAGAACTCATCCATGCAAATCCAATGGATGGCGTAATTTTGCTTGCAGGTTGCGATAAAACGACTCCAGGCATGTTGATGGGCGCAGCAAGTGTTAATTTGCCAACCCTCATGATGACTGGTGGGCCAATGCTCAACGGTAAATTCCGCGGAAAAGATATTGGTTCGGGCACAGATGCGTGGAAGTTTGCCGACGAAGTTCGTAACGGAACAATGACCGAAGAAGAATTTACCGAAGCCGAAACATGTATGGCTCGAAGCGCTGGTCACTGCATGACGATGGGTACTGCTTCAACTATGGCTTCAGTTACAGAGGCTTTAGGCGTTCAATTGCCTGGAAGTGCGGCGATTCCCGCTGTTGATTCTCGTCGCTATGCACTTGCTCAAATTGCTGGCCGCAGAATTGTCGAAATGGTAAAAGAAGATTTGACCCTTTCCAAGATCCTTACTCGCGATGCCTTTGAAAATGCAATTAAAGTTAATGCCGCTGTTGGCGGATCAACAAATGCAGTAGTGCACTTATTGGCTCTAGCGGGCCGCGTCGGGGTCCCACTTTCGCTCGCTGATTTTGACTCACTTGCACGCGATATCCCTGTTGTGGTGAATTTGATGCCATCGGGTAAGTACCTCATGGAAGATTTCTACTATGCAGGCGGTATCCCAGTTGTCATGGCCGAACTTGGCAATCTCATTCATCGTGATCACATTACCGTGAGCGGTAAAACTGTCGCCGAGAACATTGAAAAGGCCAAGAACTGGAATGAGGATGTCATAACCCCGATGAGTAATCCATTCCAAAGCGCTGGTTCTGGAACGGTAGTTCTGACTGGAACACTTGCACCAGATGGCGCAGTATTGAAGATTTCGGCGGCATCTCCGCACCTTCTCAAGCATCGCGGTAAAGCTCGAGTGTTTAGTAACGTAGAAGAATATAACGTTGCAGCAGATGACATGAACATGGATGTTGAAGCCGGTGACATTATTGTTTTGCAAAATGCCGGGCCTAAGGGTTACCCAGGGTTTCCCGAAGTTGGCAATGTTTCCATGCCACGCAAGTTACTTGCCCAGGGGATTACAGACATGATTCGCGTTTCCGATGCTCGCATGAGTGGAACTGCATTTGGCACAGTGGTCTTGCATGTTTCACCAGAAGCAGCAGTCGGTGGACCGCTTGCACTTGTCATGACTGGAGATGAGATTGACCTCGATGTCGAGAATAGAAAGCTCGATCTCTTAGTTTCTGAAGAAGTTCTTGCCGAACGTCGCAAGAACTGGACCCCACCAACTGGTGGCCCAACGCGCGGCTGGAGCAAGCTCTATGTTGACCACGTGATGCAAGCAAATACTGGAGCAGATCTAGATTTCTTGCTCGGCGGCTCCGGTAGTGAAGTTGGACGTCACTCGCACTAGTTCAATTCCGAATGCGCACGTACTCTGAAGTAAAATCCTTTATGGATGTAACTCCGGTCAATTGCATTGTTGTCTTCATTTCTTGGGTAAGAATGTGAATCGACCTATCAACGCCCGCCATGCCACCAGCCATTGCTCCGTATAGGTATGCACGCCCAATAAGTACTGCATCTGCCCCGAGTCCAATAGCCGCCAGGACGTCTTTGCCACTCATGATTCCACCGTCGAGATAGATCTCCATTTTCTTGCCAACGGCTGCAACTACCTCAGGAAGTAATTCAAGTGGAACCACGCCACAATCGAGTTGGCGACCGCCATGATTAGAAAGAACAATTGCATCTACGCCAATCTTGGCCAAAATCTTTGCATCCTCTACAGATTGAATACCCTTAACGATGATTGGGCCACCCCAAATTGTTTTTAACCACGAGACATCATCAAAAGTGACTCCAGGATCAAAGAACGTTGCCGCAATTTCTGACAGTGGTTTTGTAAATTGGCGAAAAGTTGCAAACTCCAACGGTGGAGTTGTGAGGACGTTAAAGCACCATTTCACCTTGGTGGCCATATTGAAAAACGTTTTAGTGTTAATTTTTGGCGGAACAGTTAGCCCATTTCGTATATCTCTGTTGCGTTGCCCAGCAACCGGGGTGTCCACCGTGAGAATTAACGCTTCGAATCCGGCATCTTTGGCTTGCTTTACAAATGCTTTTGTTTGCTCTCGGTCGCGCCAAACATATAACTGGAACCACTTACGTGAATTAGGTAGCGCAACACCAAGCTCTTGAGCAGAAGTAGTCCCCATGGTTGAGAGTGAGTACACAAGATTATGAGAAGTTGCAACGGTCGCAATTCCAATTTCTCCGCTGTGATGCATCATTCGCGTATAACCGGTCGGTGCAAAAATAATAGGAAGATTTGAATGCTTGCCTAAGATTGTTGTTCCAAGATCCACTTCATTTACATCACGCAGAACTCGAGGTCGAAATTCAACTCTAGAAAAGGTCTCACGAGCTCGTGAGAGACTGATCTCTTCATTGGCTCCTCCATCAACATAGTCATAAACGGCTTTAGGCACTCGTTGCGTCGAAAGCTCCCGAAGATCTTGAATCGTGATGCACCTAAGTAATTTCTTGTCGACGCCATCAAATCGCGGCAGGTGCCAACCCAGTAGAGGTTTGATTGTTTTCCATCGCGGTAATTGCCTGTGAGTTTTCATTGCGCTCATCATACGATTTAACTTTCTAGAATAGATAGAACTTGCCAGAGTGACTTTGTTCGGAGTAGATCTAACCACCGTGAAATTGCTGGGAAAAGCGCTGAATCCACTGGAGATGCAAAGGCCAGCGTGAGGCAATGCCGGACAACGAGGTTGGAATCTCTCCCTTTTGCAAATGTTTGTAGTTCTAATGCCAATGGGTCATCCAGTTTTTCGGCTTCACCCAAATAATGAAGCCATATTGCAATCGCTAGGCATACTCGCGAAGACGGCAGGCTTTTTTCATACAGATTATTAGCAGTTGCAAATAATCTCTGCGGCAATTTTTGGGACCCATCTATCGCGATTTGTTCGGTGCGGTGCAACAAAGTCGGGTTACTTATCCTTTGGCGTATCTGAGTTGAATACTCCATGAGATTTAGATCAGTTGGTGCGATAAATGATTGGGCGATTTCATCTTCTTGCATACGTTGTACGAATTCTGAGATCCTTGAATCAGAAATAACATCTGCAACGTATTCGATGGAAAGCAGTTGACCCAGATAGGCCAGAGTTGAATGCACTCCGTTAAAGAGGCGAATTTTTGCTAGCTCATATGGAGCAACGCTATTTACAAACCGAATTCCGCTGCCGCTGAGTTCCGCCTCTACTTCATCATGCTCGATGACCCATTCGCTAAATGGTTCCGCCGTTATGAGAGACAAGTCGCGATAGCCATATTTTGATTCGAATTGATCGATTCTCGTGTTCGTAATCGCGGGCACAATACGGTCGACCATCGAATTTGGAAAGCGCACATGTGCTTCTACCCATTTTTTGAATTCTGAAGATTCATTGGCAATCGCGCGTTGTATAACAGAGTGGGTGTATTCACCGTTGCTCGGCAAGTTATCGCATGAGATTATTGCCAATGAAGCGCCACCGGCTAGAAAACGCGAGTGGAGTAGCAGGGATAATCTCTCAGGCAGGGATTGAAGGTAGGCCTTCTCACTTACCGTGATTGTTACAAGTCGAAGTTCGGGATTGCGTGCAAGGTCAATTAATCGCTGCTCATCTCTTGGAAAGTAAGCACTTTCGCGAATTGAGCCAATGATTCGCGGTGTTTCTACGGCATGATCGCTTGCATTTACCGTGTACAGGCAATCTTGTTCTGCCAAAGTGTCTGCAACCAACGGTGAGCGTTGCGAAACTGCGCAGACTCCAAAGTTGGAATTGCCCTTGCGTAGGACGTTGTCGAAAAAGACCGCTTGATGTGCACGGTGAAAAGCGCCAAGCCCCATATGAAGGACTCCAATATTCACCTTATCTAGGTTGTAACTAGGCCCTTCTACTGTTGTGATTGAAGGGAGAGTGGAGCGACTTAGTGTTGGCATTACAAGCGAAAGAAATCTTTGCTGAGGTTGTATGCAATATCAGCTGCGAGTTCAACTGC
>CAEZYB010000110.1_pt1 | contig 4603 bp, 2 predicted proteins | sample 7265401 | NCBI WGS metagenome assembly CAEZYB01 (sample SAMEA6813923, study PRJEB35770) | uncultured Actinomycetes bacterium | biome: Freshwater; feature: Freshwater reservoir; material: water | place: Czech Republic | collected 2017-04-14 | depth 30m m
AACCGCTATGAAACCTTCACCTGGTTCTGCCATAGCATCGAGAATCACATCTGCTTTGGGAGAGTAATGATTTTCTAGCGATCCTGAAACACGAATCTCAGATGGGATATTTTCCTCAACTGCCAGTCCAGTGCTTTCATGAATCATTTCAGCTGTAATCGCACCTGGTCGCAAAATACGTGGCAGGTCATGAGTGCAATCAATAATTGTTGATTCAACTCCGACAAGTGCTGGGCCGCCATCAAGAATGAGATCTTGTGATGAAAGGTATTCGCCAATCTCTTCTTGTACTGCAATTGCTGTCGTTGGAGAGACGTGACCAAATCTATTTGCACTTGGGGCGGCAATTCCTAACCCGCCAATTTTCTTAAACTCTTTTAGTAAGCCAAGAGCCAAAGAATGCGCCGGAACCCGAAGTGCAACTGTCTCTTGTCCACCGGTGATGAAATCTTTGGCTACATCCGAACGAGGTAAAACAAGTGTCATAGGGCCGGGCCAGAAATCGCGAGCTAATGAAATTGCATACGTTGGAACATCGCTAGCCCAGGTAGCTACATCTTGCATATCTGCAATGTGCACTATGAGCGGATGATCAGAAGGGCGACCTTTGACTTCATAAATGCGCGCCACGGCTTTTTCATTGCACGCATCGGCCCCAAGGCCATAAACCGTTTCTGTTGGTATCGCGACTAATGAACCCGCTTGCAATTGTGCCGCCGCTTGAGCCAGAGAATCCGTGCTGCAGTTTGAGAGGAATTGCGAAGTCATAGGCGCGCTCCAGTGTGAGTGCCAGATGCACCAACTATGAAGCATTTTTGAGCCAAGATACTCCTATGACTGAGAGCCACGATGGGCGCATTCGCGTTATGCGAATCATAGCCCGCATGAATGTGGGCGGTCCTGCCGTACAAGTCTCAGGACTGATGCGAAGCTTCGATCAATCACGTTTCGAACAAGTACTTATCACTGGGTATTGTGCCGACGACGAATCTGACTATCTCGATACGGTGGCCACCGATGTACTGGCCACTCGTGTTGATGGTTTCGGTCGATCTATTTCACTTGTCGGAGATATCAAAGCCTTTATGCAGATCGTGCGAGAGATCCGCACCTTTAAGCCCCATGTAATTCATACCCATACTGCTAAAGCTGGAGTTATTGGTCGCATAGCTTCTGTAGTTTCTGGTCATTCATCTATACGGGTGCATACATACCATGGGCATTTATTGCACGGTTATTTTGGGGCAGGCAAAACGAGAATCGTCATACTTATTGAAAAAACTCTTGGATATTTCACAACGCACTTATTGGCCGTAGGCAAGAAAGTGATGGATGACTTATTGGCGGCCGGCATTGGAAGTGCAAAGAAATTTTCGGTGATGCCACCGGGATTGCAACTAGGCACACTTCCTTCGCGCAATGATGCTTGCAGTGAATTAAATCTGGATTCATCCAAAACATATTGTGCTTTTATTGGCCGCATCACTCAAATAAAACGCCCCGATAGATTTCTTGATGTTGTTGCACAACTGAAATCATCTGGCTCGGAAGTTCATTTCATTGTTGCCGGCGCTGGTGGGCTTTTGGACTACTGCAAAGAACGAGTAACTAAGGAATCTTTACCTGTCACATTTCTTGGATGGCGCGAAGATATTGAAACTGTATTAGCCGCATCCGATCTAGTCCTATTAACAAGTGATAACGAGGGAACTCCGCTGAGTTTGATTCAAGCAGGCATGGCTCATTTACCTATTGTTTCGACAAGAGTTGGATCTGTAGATGAAATTGCAGTCAACGGGGAAACAGGGCTATTGACTGACTTAAACGTCAGCGCTCTTGCTGATGCAGTGAAGTTACTTGGCGCAGATGCAGCGCTACGAAAGCGCATGGGCGATGCCGCTAATAAGTACACGATGGCGCGCTACGGAGTTGCACGACTTGTTGGCGACCATCAAGATCTCTATTTACGACTGCTTAATTATCGAGCCAAGTCCTAGCCCATAGTTCCAGCATCAACATTGGCCAAATAAGTGAATCTCTATCTTGACCTGATTTATGGTCAGCCAAAATCTTTTCTACTTCGCTAGGTATAAACCAACCACGACCTTGTGCTGTCGTATCCGTCAGTAAGTCATATGTCATCGTCCGAAGGCCAGTACGCAACCAGTCGGCGCGAGGAATAGCAAAGCCCATCTTGGGACGGTCGATGAGCTCGGAAGGAACAAGCGAGCGGGCAATATCTTTAAGAATGTGTTTAGTTTCGCGACCCTTAATTTTATATTCTGAAGGCAAACGCGTTGCCCACTCCACGACATCGTGATCAAGTAGTGGCGCACGAACTTCCAGACTATTAGCCATTGTGGCCAGGTCTGCTTTAACAAGTAAGTCACCTGGTAAATACCACTGAAAATCCGAGCGGATCATTCGCGAGAGATCATCACGGGCACCAGCTAGACCAAAGTGCGAAATAAATTCTGCCGAGGCTGCCATAGAGTGAAAATCATGTCCAATGAGTTGCTTAAGCTCTGGTGCTTGGCCAAGAGAGAGAATAGATAAGTATCGTGCCGCCAATGTTGGATGCGACTGCACCTGCGAAAGGATGCGCTTGATCTTCCGGTTGTTAATCACTCCGGCCGATGTTAAGCCAGCGCTTAATGGCGCTGCGACTTTGAGCAGAGAATTCCACTGTTGCATTACCGGAGCAGCTAAATAGCGGTCATAGCCACCAAACACTTCATCCCCGCCATCGCCGCCGAGTGCCACAACAACTTCTTGGCGAGCAAATTTGGAGAGCATAAACGTTGGAATAATTGATGAATCCGCAAAAGGTTGATCAAGTGTGGAGGAAAGCTGTTGCAATAGCAGCGCGGGATCTGGGGTTAATTTTTCCTCTATGTGCTCAGTACCTAAGTGTTTAGCAACTGCGCGAGCATAAGCAGATTCGTCATAGCGAGGATCGTCAAAACCGATTGAGAAAGTTTTTACTTTGCCTGGCACAAGCTGCGTCATGTAGGCAGTAACTACTGTTGAATCAAATCCTCCACTTAGAAAAGACCCGATTGGGCGCTCTGATATGAGGCGGCGTTCAACTGCATCACGTATCAATTTCTTGGTTTCGGTCAGTGCGTCTTCGTAGGAAATCTCATTTACCGTTTCAAAATCAGGAGACCAATATTTCTTAATGCCCAATTTGCCTTCGCGCCAAATGCCATAACTAGCAGGGGGCAGCTGATTGATTTCGTTATAGGCAGAACGCGGTGCGTTTACATAGCCAAATTGCATGACTTCTGAAATTGCTTCTTTGCGCAATGTCGTAGAAACACCCGCGGCTTTAATTGCCTTCACTTCAGAGCCAAAGATAAATGTGCCATCGCTTTGATGTGCATACCAGAGCGGTTTTTTGCCCATACGATCACGAATAACAGTGAGGGACTTATCTCGAGAGTCCCATATCGCGATTGCAAACATGCCGCTTAGTTTTTGAATAAATTCAATTCCGTACTCCTCGTAGAGGTGCACCAATACTTCTGAATCACCATTGGACCTAAAATGGTGACCTTTGCTCGAGAGATCATCTCTGAGTGATTTGAAATTATAGATTTCACCATTAAAAACTAAGTGAATAGTTTGGGATTCATTTGAAACAGGTTGCTGTCCCGTCCCAACATCGATGATCGCTAAGCGGCGAATTCCAAGGGCGATGCCATCAGATAGAAATCTGCCCGTTTCATCAGGGCCACGATGATGGATGGAATCTAGTTGACGAGAAAGTTCATCACTCTTTGGGGCACGATTGCCAACTCCGCCAGCGATGCCACACATAAAAGTTAGTCGGAGACCGTAGGGCCGTTAGCTACGGTCTCGCCATATTCTTTGAGCCAGTTAACTGTCTCGGCAAGTGCCTGCTCGAACTCAACAGGTTTAACACCAGGGAAAAGCTGCTTTAGTAAACCTGGTGAGTTCTGTGAATCTTTAACATCGCCGGCACGAGTTGGAACAAAATTTACATTCAGGTTAGGAAAATGCTTCTTCAACATTTCAATGGACTCCAGCAATGAAATCCGATTTCCAAAAGCTAAGTTGATAGCGCCTTCATGCGTAACTCTGCGATCAATGACATCCATGCAGACATCCAAAACAGTGCGTACGTATGTGAAATCGCGTGTTTGGGAGCCATCACCAAAGACTTCAATAGTTTCATTGCGCATTGCTTTCCAAATCCACTTTGGCAATACCGCGGCATATTCATGATCAGGACGTTGGCGCGGGCCAAATACATTAAAGAAACGAAGCAAAGTAATAGGGACGTTGTAGGCAGATCCATATGCCTGCATGTATCCCTCAGCCGCCAACTTGCTTGCTGCATATGGCGTCATGGGGGCCAGCCACATTGATTCATCTTTTGGTAAAACGCCATTGCGGCCATAAACCGATGATGAGGAACTAAAAATTACATGCGCGCCACTTTCGCGCGCGGCTTCTAGAACATTGAGTGTGCCTGTGGCATTGACTTCATGGGTTGCTATTGGATTCTTGAGTGAGCGTGGAACCGATCCCCGTGCCCCTAAATGGAAGATAAATTCTGCTGACCCGAGAGCTTTGG
>CAEZYB010000160.1_pt1 | contig 3530 bp, 3 predicted proteins | sample 7265401 | NCBI WGS metagenome assembly CAEZYB01 (sample SAMEA6813923, study PRJEB35770) | uncultured Actinomycetes bacterium | biome: Freshwater; feature: Freshwater reservoir; material: water | place: Czech Republic | collected 2017-04-14 | depth 30m m
ATGGGTGTATCAAAAACGGATCGCTTGCCGATGAATCGAGGCGCCCTGCCATTTTCATAGAGATACTGCGCCAAAAAAATTACATCTGCATAGGAGACGTGATTGCTCGCAACAATTGCAGGACCGGATTTAGGAATGTTCTCCATGCCCGACCATTGACGCTTGGTGAAAAGGCGCAGGAGGGGAATGACGATGGCGGTACAAATCTGAAAGGTCTTATTGGTGCCTAGTGGCTGGCCCGTAGGCGGTTCATAACTAATCCCGCTCATGTGGGTAAGAGTACCCGCTGAGCGCTCTCAGGCGAAGAAAAAGCGGGGCCAGCCATAGTGGCCGACCCCGCCTTAGCGAGCCTGAATTAGGCTGAATTACTTCTTCTTCTTTACAACCTTCTTTACTGCCTTCTTAGGGGCTGCTTTCTTTACAACCTTCTTTGCTGCCTTCTTAGGGGCTGCTTTCTTTACAACCTTCTTCGCTGCCTTCTTAGGGGCTGCTTTCTTTACAACCTTCTTTGCTGCCTTCTTAGGGGCTGCCTTTACTACAGGCTTTGCAACAACCTTAGGAGCTGGCTTTGGGGCTGGCTCTAGTTTGCGAGCGCCAGAAATAACTTCCTTAAGTCCCTTTGCAGGAAGGAAGCGTGGCTTCTTGCTTGCCTTGATCTGAATGGCTTCGCCAGTGAAAGGGTTACGACCCTTACGTGCTTTGCGATCTACCTTCTTGAACTTACCGAAATCATTGATCATTACATCTTCACCCTTAGCCATGGTGCGAGTAATGGTGTCGAAAACGATATCTACAGCATGAGCTGCATCTTTCTTGCTGTCGTTGAAGTGTGGGGCCAACGCGGCAATGAATTGGGCCTTGTTCATGAAAATCCCCTTATGTACGCGTAAAAAGTTAGGCTTTTGCCTACCTGTTAGAAATTTACGCAGTAAGAAGCGCATAGTCCAACACTTTCGCCGCGTGTCGCGCGTTTTTATTTCACATCGTGCTATTAGAAAGTAATAGCACTAGTAAAAAAACCCTTATTTAACGCTGGAAATTCGCTCTTAATCTCTCATCCACTAGTTGAGACTTTCATCTCAATAGCGAAAAATGCGCTTATTTCGTTGGAATTGTCTGCGGTTTAAAGGTTGGACGTGTCTTTTCAAAGGCATCAATGGAATCGGTCTGCTTCAAAGTCAGACTGATGTCATCCAAGCCTTCCATTAAACGCCAGCGGGTGTAGTCATCGATAACGAACCCAACGATGCTTTTCCCGTATGAAACAGTGCGCGCCTCGAGGTCCACGGTGATCGCTAAATCGCTCTTGGCTTCAATGGCAACCCATAGCGCTTCAACATCGTGCTGAGATAGTTGAATTGTCAGCAATCCTGCCTTGCCTGAATTGCCACGGAAGATATCTCCAAAGCGAGGGGCGATGATTACTTTAAATCCGTAGTTCTGCAGCGCCCAGACTGCGTGCTCGCGTGATGATCCGGTACCAAAATCGATGCCAGCGACAAGGATTGTGGCCGCTTTATATTTCTCTTGGTTGAGTTCAAAAGCTGGGTCATTGCGCCAAGCAGAAAAGAGACCATCTTCGAAACCAGAGCGTGTGACGCGCTTTAAATACACGGCAGGAATAATCTGATCGGTATCAACATTGCTTCGACGTAGTGGAACTGCTGTTCCTACATGAGTAACAAATTTATCCATGATCTTCTCCCTTACAAATCTGCCGGTGATGACAACGTGCCACGGATTGCTGTTGCCGCTGCAACGAGTGGACTCACTAAGTGAGTACGTCCGCCTTTGCCTTGACGGCCTTCAAAGTTGCGATTGCTTGTTGAGGCCGAACGCTCCCCCACTGCAAGTTGATCTGGGTTCATGCCTAGACACATAGAACATCCGGCATTTCGCCATTCAGCACCTGCATTGATGAAAACTTTATCCAGTCCCTCAGCTTCTGCTTGCAAACGAACTCGCGCCGACCCAGGCACGACCAACATGCGAAGAGATGATGCAATTTTCTTGCCATCTAGAATCGCTGCTGCGCTGCGAAGATCTTCAATGCGCCCATTGGTGCAAGAGCCCAAGAAAACAGTGTCAATCGCTATCTTTTTGAGTGGTGTTCCGGCCTCAAGACCCATATATACAAGGGCGCGTTCGGCTGCCCCTCGTTCTTCGGCATCAGCAATTGCTGAAGGATCTGGAACATTGCCAGATAAAGGTGCACCTTGTGCTGGATTTGTACCCCACGTAACAAAGGGCGCAATATCCTCGGCCCTCAGTGTTACTTCATGATCAAATTTTGCATCGGCATCAGTAGTCAATGTCTTCCAGTAAGCAACCGCTGCATCCCAGTCCTCCGGAGCATGTGGCTTGCCCTTGATGTAATCGAAAGTTGTTTCATCTGGTGCGATAAGTCCAGCGCGCGCACCGGCTTCAATGGACATGTTACAAACCGTCAAACGCGATTCCATGGTCATTGCGCGAATGGCGCTACCGCGATATTCCACGATGTAGCCAACTCCGCCGCCTGTACCAATCTTGGCAATAATCGCCAAGATGACATCCTTAGAAGTAACACCTGGAGCTAATTCGCCTTCGACATTTACTGCCATCATCTTTGGTCGAATCAAAGGCAAAGTCTGCGTAGCAAGTACATGCTCAACTTCACTTGTACCAACACCGAATGCAAGTGCTCCAAATGCGCCATGTGTTGATGTGTGTGAATCCCCGCAAATAATTGTCATGCCAGGTTGTGTGAGTCCCAGTTGTGGTCCAACAACGTGCACGATCCCTTGGTCAATGTCTCCCAGGGAGTGAAGGCGAACACCAAATTCAGCGCAATTTGCGCGCAAAGTATCTACCTGCAATTTCGATACTGGGTCAGCAATAGGTTGATCAATGTTCTGGGTTGGAGTGTTGTGATCCTCGGTTGCAATCGTTAAATCCGGGCGGCGCACGGGGCGTCCAGCAAGGCGCAGGCCATCAAAGGCTTGCGGGCTAGTGACTTCATGAATGAGATGCAGATCGATATAAACCAAATCTGGTTCGCCTGCAGCGCTTCTAACGACATGTTCTTGCCAGATCTTCTCGGCTAAAGTCTTACCCATCATTACTCCTGATCGACTTGACCATCTCACTAGTTGAGATGTTAGTATTGCATCGTGGACAAGAAGAATAGCGGAGTTGGCGTATTAGACAAAGCCGTCGCAATTTTATCTACCCTTGAATCAGGACCGCACTCCTTGGCAGAACTCGTAGCAGCCACCGGAATCGCCCGTCCAACCGCCCACCGCCTTGCTGTAGCGCTTGAATTTCATCGCCTTGTAACTCGCGATCTCCACGGCCGCTTTGTCTTAGGTCTTCGATCTGGCGAATTAGCAGCAGCAGCTGGCGAGGATCGTCTCCTCGCGGTTGCAGCACCGGCACTTGCAGCGCTGCGCGATGCAACAGGTGAAAGTGCGCAGTTGTATCGCCGCCAAGGCGATGTACGTATATGTGTCGCAGTTGCTGAACGTTTATCTGGTCTTAGGGATTCAGTA
>CAEZYB010000171.1_pt1 | contig 3343 bp, 3 predicted proteins | sample 7265401 | NCBI WGS metagenome assembly CAEZYB01 (sample SAMEA6813923, study PRJEB35770) | uncultured Actinomycetes bacterium | biome: Freshwater; feature: Freshwater reservoir; material: water | place: Czech Republic | collected 2017-04-14 | depth 30m m
AACGCGATCTACCAATGAAACTTTATGGAAATCACAGACACCTTGATCGATATTTGAGAGCAATCCTGATGAGAGATCATCAACCACAGTGATCTGGTGGCCTTTTTCGGCAAGGGCAGCAACAAGGTTGGAGCCAATAAAACCTGCTCCGCCAGTAACTGCAATGTGTGCCATGAGCATTAGCCTATCAATCTCCCTCACGGGCTATCAGGACATTTTAAGCGAACTCCATGCGTAATTACATTGAACCGACTGGCTTTTAGACCGAGTTTCTACAACACTAGCGCCATGAATAGAACCCATATCAAGCGAATCGCTGTTGTTGCAATTGCCCTTTCACTCGTTGGAGGTGTGGCTCTTGCGCCGGCTTCTATGGCTGCGGCCCCTAATCGTTACATCACTATGTCGGCCGAAGGTAGTGTCAAAGTTGCACCAGATGCTGTTCGCCTATCAGCGACAGTTACTAATCTTGCCGACACAAATAAGAATGCGCTAGCAGCAACGGCAACGGTCTCATCGGCTGTTCGTGCTGCGTTAGTAGCAAATTCGATCGCAACAAAAGATATTGCAACACAAAATGTCACCGCTTACCCTGAATATAACTACACCCCTGAAAAGCAAATTCTGGTTGGCTATCGCGCAAGTCAGACTTTCGTCGTTGTTATCCGCAAAGCAAAGACTGCTGGCGCTGTTGTTGATGCCGTAGTTGCAGCTGGTGGGGATGCAGTTCAAGTAACCGGAGTTAGCCCATTCGTATTGGATTCAACAAAGTCCGTTGACTCTGCACGCTATGCCGCTGTAAAAAATGCCAAAACAAAGGCAAATAAATACGCAGCTCTTCTTGGCGTAAGACTGGGCAAAGTTATCTACATCGTAGAAAACAGCGCACCTCAGGTTTATGTCGGTCCGCAATATGCCATGGCAGCAAAAGCTGATTCGGCAGCCACTCAAGTAGATCTTGGCCAACAAGATGTATCGGTCTCGATCACAGTTCAGTGGGCTCTTCTCTAGGATTATCTAGTTTTATCTGGATTTCTTTAGATTTGCTCTACTTTCTAGGCTGATTTAAAACTGAGTTTTGCTCAGCGCCCTCTTAAAGGTACGCTTGCCGAGCCTTTAACGTCCCCATCGTCTAGGGGCCTAGGACATCGCCCTTTCACGGCGGTAACACGGGTTCGAATCCCGTTGGGGGCACGAAAGGGTCAGCAGTAATTCTCAGGAGGAAACTCCAGGGCAATACAGTTGGCTCTGAGGAAACGTCAGGTCGAGTAATCGATCCGAAACCTCGGTTAGGCCCAGTAGCGCAGTTGGTTAGCGCGCCGCCCTGTCACGGCGGAGGTCGCGAGTTCAAGTCTCGTCTGGGTCGCAAGAGTTTGGCGCTGTACACGGTTACGTGGCCGGCGTTGAACTTTTTTAGGCTCGGTAGCTCAGTTGGTACGAGCGCGCGACTGAAAATCGTGAGGTCGACAGTTCGATCCTGTCCCGAGCCACTTCGAATTCTTGCGATAGCACTAAAGAAGTTTCGGGTCTCCCACTAATTCTTCATAACGCGCTTGAAGCGCCGCATCATCGCCTGCAATCAAGATTCTCTTATCTCTACCGAGTTCACCGAAAACAATTGTGAAATCACGTTGGCGTAGATCAAAGGCTTTTGCTAATTCTTTCAACACCGCGTCGTTGGCTTTGCCATCTACTGCAGGTGCTTGCACTGCAACAACTAAACGTGGTGGATCGCCGACAGTTCCACCCACCTTATTCCGTGATGAATTAGGACGTACACGAATTTCAATCAGAAACACATAAAACCTAAACTTCTTCAGAGGGTTCTTGAGCACTAAGAATCATTGCCAAAATCGGGATTAATAAAATGGATCTGTGGCGTAGAGCTGTTCCCACATTAATCTCAGTGACGGCACTAAAGATGATAAAAAAGATTGAGAATGTGCTGGCCCATATAAACAAATCATCAACCTTGCGACGACTCCTTATTAGCTTGAAAATCATAAATCCGAGAAGAATGTATAGTCCCCACCAAATGAATTCTTCAAAGGAACCAATGTTTTGAAACTTCGATCCGTTATCGATAAACGGGGATGGCAAGAATAGGAAGCGTGCCGATGAAGCGATAAGGGTCAGTGGTTGGCGAATATGACCAGGTTGAAGCGAAAGACGGTCAGTTCCTGTTGTTGGCGAGAGAGGAGTGGGGGCCACAACCTCTGTTGGTGTCGGCGTTGGTGTTGCAGTTGCGGCAGGCGTTGGTGTTGGTGTTGCTGCTGGTGCTGGTGTTGCTGTTGGTGTTGCTGTTGGCGTGGGAGTTGGTGTTGCTGTTGCTGTTGCTGTTGCTGTTGCAACCAATTTAGTCTTTATTACAAGTTTAGAAAAAAGTTTGTCTGGGCTCCTGTTTACTGCTGCAATGAGCGCTTCAGTCGTAGTACTGCCTTCAGTTGATGAAGGAAATTCCGAGTTGGAATTACTGGCAGCAAGTAGAGCACTCCCCTGAAAACCGAATTGACCTTGGATACCTAGAACCAAACTTTTGGTTGTGGCTGGAGCAAAAAGCAGCGGCAAGAAAATGGCTAAAACAATGTATTTGTGTGTTCCCGCAAAACCACGGTTCAAGACCGCTCGGAAAAGGAAGGCTGCAATTGTTGCAAAGAGGACCAAGACAAATAGGTAGCCTTTGGTGTAGCAGATTAAGAAGGCTCCCAAAGTTAAAAAAGAAAATGCCCCGCGTACGTTTTTACGATTCAGAAAATAGAGGCCTGTCACAAATGCTGACAATCCAAGGTAGAGAAATTCTTCGCGCAGACTCAGAGTCATCCATAAAAATGGTGTTGGAATAATCAAAGCAGCCACGAGGGCTCGAGAATAGAATTTTTGGCTACTCTTTTGATCCTTTGCGATGCACATAAGTAAGTAAATTGCGATGGTAGATAAGGTTATTGCGAGAATTCGAAGTGCCAGATAACTCGGTATTCCAAGTAAAGTCAAAACCTTTGCTGGCAAATAGATAACTTGTAGGTAAGTTGTTGGAGTAGTCCCAACCCATCCAAAATGTCCCGCCAAAGAAAAATGCCTGCTGTATAACTCGTTGAAGATTCCTAAATATCCGCCTTCATCGGGAGCAAAAACGAATATCTCCCCAAGAAGTAGAGCAGCTGCCAAATGCGCTACAACGAATACTTGGAGTAGGCGGGACTTCAAAGGATTAAAAAAGAATGGAACCCGTACCTTTTCGATCATAAAAACCTTACGGTTTAGGCAGATCCAGATTTGCGTTGGAAGCGCTTAGGCGCACCACCCGCAGCTTGTCCGCCACCAACTTTGGAACCACTGGCTGGCC